>Ga0209533_1000361_pt1 | contig 43963 bp, 32 predicted proteins | sample COG_04_FD_184748 | JGI IMG/M metagenome (GOLD analysis project Ga0209533, IMG submission 184748) | Pelagic Microbial community sample from North Sea - COGITO 998_met_04 (SPAdes) (version 2) | ecosystem: Environmental > Aquatic > Marine > Neritic zone/Coastal water | place: Helgoland, sampling...
CACTATACCAGCACCTTTGGCAAAGAAATACCTTTGCCGCCCCACTAATCCTTTAAATCGAATACCATTTCCGAGGTCATATTTAACTCGTATTCCGTCCATGGCATTATCAAGGCCTAAATCTCTTTCCTCATAAGAACGAAACAGCATACCCGTGCCGAATTGCTCATAGAAATTACCCACCGTTACACTTAAGCCCTTGTTGTCAAAAGAAAAATAACGGTAGGGAAAGCCACTTCCTTTATAATTTGGATCGAATCCGAGCAATGCGTTTTCATAACTTTCGTAACGCGCACCTGCGGAAAATGCGCCCTTAGTGGCAATCACATTTGCATAACCATTCATTAAGAATTTCTCAGGAACCGTCGGTGCAGCAATTACACTATCGGTTAAATAATACTGACTAATTACATTGAAATTTCCATGAACTTCAAGAGGGTCTTTCGCTGATTCTTGAAGCACATTTTGTGCATGTATTAGGTTGGTTAAAAAAAACAAGCAAGGAAGTAATAATAATCTTTTGGGCTTGTGCATTTGTAATTTTTAATTAGGATAGAGTGGCCTTAGTCAAGGACATCTCCGTTTGCTAATTTTTTTATTTTTTCATACAATTCAATCTCATCTCCTTCTTGATAGGAAGTATGCTGATGAACAATTTTACCATTTTTATCCACTAAGAAAGAATGAGGTACATTAACTACTCCCATTTGCCTTCTAAAGTCAGCGTTTACATCCAGTAATACTTTATAATCCCAGGCTACACCATCAACATAGGGCTTTACTTTTGGAGCATTACGAGCATCGTCAATGGAAACAGCATAAATAACAACGCCAGTTTCATCTACCCAGTCATCATAAACTTCCGCAATATTGTTCAGTTCTCTTTTACATGGAGAGCACCAGGTGGCCCAAAAATTTATCAGTATAGGCTTGCCCTCGTTCAGTATTTCTAAAGTATTAAATGTATTTCCATCAATATCAACAAGGTCTACAGAGGGAATAGTTCTAGTTTGACCAAAAGCAGCTATTGAGCTTAAGGTGATAGTGACAATAAGAATTAAGTTTTTCATGAGTAAAAATAAGTGAAGCAACGAATTTAATGATTTCAAATCAACCGAAAATAGTTATTCTAATTATCTTGGTTTTTTATTCCCACTAGTCAAATGCTGTACCAAATTTTTCATGCCCATTGAGGCGTTTTCCTGAATTAGGGTGAAATTTTCAGGTAAATTTAATTCTTGAACATTTGGGTCTATTACAAAATGTTGGCATTTTCTTGGTGTTTCAAAAACCAAACTTGCTGCTGGATATACGTTTAGAGAACTTCCTACAGTAATCATTATATCTGCTTTTTTTACTATTTCGATCGCATCATCCATTGCAGGTACGGCTTCACCAAACCACACTATGTGAGGCCTGAGTTGAGACCCGTCTTTTGCTGTGTCTCCAACTTCTATATCCTTAAATCCGATTTCTTCAATGAATTTATCACCATTACAGCCTTTAGCTTGAGTAATACAGCCATGAAGATGAAGGACATTTTTGGACCCCGCTCTTTCATGCAGATCATCAATGTTTTGAGTAATAACAGTTACATGTCCTATTGAATCTAATAATGGTATTTGCTTGTGCGCATTATTTGGAAGTGCATTTTTAATATTTTTTCTGCGATGATTATAAAAGTCTAATACCAGTTTTGGGTTTCGTTGAAATGCCTCAGGAGTTGCAACTTCTTCAATTTTATACTGCTCCCAGAGACCCCCAGAATCTCTGAAAGTTGCTATACCGCTTTCTGCAGAGATTCCCGCACCACTAAAAATTACGATTTCCATGTTTTATAATTAAGCTATCAGCATCTACCTTTTTAAAAGGCTTTAAAACTGCCAATGTATTACTTTTACGGGCTTAATTTCACGCTATTATTATGCGAAAAACAAGAAAGCAAGAAGCTCTGGATTATCACTCACAGGGTAGAAAAGGTAAAATAGAAGTTAAACCTACAAAACCCTATTCTTCTCAGCGTGATTTAAGCCTGGCTTACTCTCCGGGTGTTGCTGAACCGTGCCTTGAAATAGCTAATAATCCGGAGATGGTATTCGAATATACTGCCAAAGGTAATTTGGTTGCCGTAATATCAAACGGAACAGCGGTGCTTGGTTTGGGAGATATTGGCGCGGCTGCATCTAAACCAGTAATGGAAGGAAAAGGCTTGTTGTTTAAAATTTTCGCTGATATCGATGTGTTCGATATTGAAGTGGATACAACTGACGTCGATGAATTTGTAAATACAGTAAAAAACATTGCAATAACTTTTGGAGGAATAAACCTTGAGGACATTAAAGCTCCAGAGGCATTTGAAATCGAAAAAAGATTAAAAGAAGAGTTGGATATTCCAGTTATGCATGATGATCAGCATGGAACTGCGATTATTTCTTCTGCTGCGTTAATTAACGCCTTGGAATTAAGTGAAAAGAAAATTGGCGACGTTAAAATTGTAGTTAGCGGAGCTGGTGCAAGTGCTATTTCTTGTGCTTCGCTATACATAGCGCTGGGAGCTAAGCGCTCCAACATTATAATGTGCGACAGTAAAGGAGTCATTAAACCATCGCGTGGTGGTTTAGATGAGTATAAATCGCTATTTGCAAATGAGGTTGAACAAAATACACTTGCTGAGGCTATGGTTGGAGCGGATGTATTTCTTGGTTTATCACGAGCGGACTTGGTTGATAAAACTATGGTGCAAAGTATGGCTAAAAACTGTATTGTTTTTGCACTTGCAAACCCAAATCCAGAAATACCTTATTCTGAAGCTATTTCGGCTAGAGAAGATGTAATTGTTGCTACCGGAAGATCTGATCACCCTAATCAAGTTAATAATGTATTAGGATTTCCTTTTATATTTCGGGGAGCACTCGATGTACAGGCCACAGCAATTAACGAAGAAATGAAATTGGCAGCAGTTAAAGCCATTGCTGAATTGGCCAAAGAAATGGTGCCAGAAGAGGTAAATATTGTCTACAAAGAAAAAATATTGTCCTTTGGAACAGATTATATTATTCCAAAACCAATGGATCATCGATTGATAACTAGGGTATCGCCAGCAGTTGCAAAAGCGGCCATGGAATCAGGTGTTGCCAAAAAGCCAATTGAAAATTGGGAAAAGTATCAAGAAGAACTCGAGCAAAGACTAGGCCTTGATAATAAAATCGTGACTAGTCTTGTAGATAGAGCGCGCAAGGATCCGCAGAAGGTAGTTTTTGCGGAGGCAGATAATTATAAGATTCTAAAAGCAGCACAAATTGTTAAAGACGAAGGAATAGCTGAACCGATTTTATTAGGTAAGGTTGCACGTATAAAGGAATTAATTGAAACGTATGAGTTAGATCTAGAAGACGTTCCAATTCTTGATCCCAGAAGCAGAAAACAAGAAGAACTGCGTGATAAATTTGCTCAGAATTTTTACGAGTTGCGACAACGCAAAGGTTACACATTATTTGAGGCAAAAAAGATAATGCGCGAGCGAAATTACTTTGGTACTGCTTTAGTACGTTGGGGAGAAGCTGATGCCTTTATATCTGGTATTACAAGGAATTACCCCGATACTCTGCGTCCGGCTCTCCAAATTATAGGTTCAAGTGCAAAGCATAAAAACATTGCGGGAATGTATATCCTGAATACCAAAAAGGGGCCATTGTTTTTAGCAGATACGACAATTAATTTCAACCCTACGGCGCAAGAATTGGTTAATATCACTGTTTTAACCGCTGAAGCTATCAGAGGGTATAAACTTAAGCCAAGAATTGCAATTTTAGGCTACAGCAATTTTGGTTCATCAGAAGGGGAAGATTCAAAGAAGGTTCAGGAAGCCATTAGAATCCTGCACAAGGACCACCCAGACATAATTGTTGATGGTGAAATACAAGCAAACTTTGCATTAAATCAGCAAATGACTGGCGAGCTATTTCCTTTTTCGCTTTTAGCAAAACATAGGGTAAATACACTTATTTTTCCAAATCTTGCTTCTGGAAATATTGCTTATAAGCTCATGCAGGAGATAAGTGATATTGAGACCATGGGTCCTGTTTTACTAGGAATGAAAAAACCAGTGCATGTTCTTCAAATAGGAAGTTCGGTTAGGGAGATAGTTAATATGGTTACTATCGCTGCCGTAGATGCGCAGCAAAGAGATCACAAAATACAAGAGTATAAAAAAGCAAAGAGAACAGTTTTATGATAGAGTATCTTAATGGAAGACTGATAGAGAAAAATCCGGCATATGCTGTGATAGAGTGCAATGGAGTCGGTTACTACATAAATATATCCCTTCAAACGTTCGAAAAGATGGGAAGTTCAGAATCGTGTAAACTGTTCATTCACATGGTGGTTCGGGAAGATGCTCATTCGTTATTCGGATTTGTAGACCCCCAAGAAAGGCAATTGTTTCGAAATTTGATTTCTGTGTCCGGAATAGGTCCAAATACAGCTCGAATTATTTTATCCTCCTATAAATCTGAAGATATTTTTGCAGCAATTGCTAACGAAAATGTTGACCTTCTCAAAAGTATAAAAGGTATTGGCGTAAAAACTGCTCAAAGAATCGTGATTGACCTGAAAGATAAAGTTGCCAAAGATTTACCACAATTAGAAATTTCTTCACTTCAAGACAATACAACGAAAGAAGAGGCGTTATCTGCCCTTGCAGTACTTGGCTTTGATCGAAACCGAAGCACCAAAGTGCTGCAAAAAATCTACGGAGGAAGCTCTTCGGAACTCTCTGTAGAACAGGTGATTAAAGAAGCTTTAAGGCTATTATAAAAAGACTACGATTCTGTCGTTGTGTGGGTAAACTGGCGTAAAAACGCACTTCTATTATTGGGCATATTGCCCTTATTTTTATTTGGCCGGACTGGTTCCGAGGTAAAGCTGAATAATTATGCCTTAGAACTAGAATACCAAACTTTCCCACTTGACTCTGGAGACTCTGATGAAGTTAAGTTGAAATACCCCATCTCCAATTCGCCAGCAACCGCAACTGGTGACGAATCCTCAAAAATGGACCTTGGTGATCCTTCAAATATCAAATCAGAAGTAAAGTACAATCCAGCCACTGGAAAATATGAGGTTTCTCAAAAAATGGGTGATCGCATAAATTACAAACCACCTACTTATCTCGATTTTGATGAATATCTGGAAATGCAGAAGAAAAAGAGCATGGCAGATTATTGGAAGGATAAAAAATCAGCAGAGAAAGAGTTTGAGGAAGAAGGTAAAACGCCATTTGCCCCGCAACTAAAGATTAAGTCCAAGGCATTTGATAGGATTTTTGGTGGAAATAACATTGATATAAGGCCTTCAGGATCGGCAGAAGTTTCTTTTGGGGGTAGGATTTCGAAAACTGATAACCCTGTAATTCCAATAAGAAGTCGGCGAATCACAACTTTTCAATTTGACCAGAATATGCAGCTAAATCTGATTGGTAATATTGGGGACAAGCTAAAGGTGAGCGCTAATTATAATACACAAGCGACCTTTGATTTTCAGAATCAATTTAAAATTGAATACACAGGTTACGAGGACGAGATTCTACAGAAAATTGAGTTGGGTAATGTCTCTATGCCGTTGAATAGTCAGCTAATTACAGGTAGTCAAAGTTTGTTTGGTGTAAAAGTAAAAACACAGTTTGGAAGGCTCACCATGACAACAGTTTTGTCGCAAGATAGAGGCCAGAAAAGTGAAGTTGAATCAAAAGGCGGAGCACAAATAAGTGAATTTGAGGTGCAAGCTGATAATTATGAGGCTAATAAGCACTTCTTTTTGAACGAATTATTCAGAAATAATTATGAAACTGCAATTGCAGACCCTCTTTACCTGCAATCGGCCTTTGTCGTTACTAGAATTGAAGTATGGGTAACAAACACACGAACAGACCCAGCCGCTCGAGATGTACTCGCTTTTCAAGATTTAGGAACTGCCAACCCAGATTTTATCTATAGAGATATAAATAACCCCTCTCAAACTACAAATTATGTTGTGGCTCCCTCTTCTCGCTCAAATGGAATTGCTCGAAATGAAGCTAACAACTTATACGATGACGTTTTTAGAAATTTCGGTGGAATAACGGGTAGAACTATTGAGTCAACGATTCCAGTGCTTCAATCTCGAATGGGTCTTGACCCTAGGTTAGACTTTCAAAAGGTGGAACTGGCCAGACTATTAGGTCCAAATGATTATGACTTAAATGCTCAGCTAGGATATATATCTCTTAAACAACAAATTAATTCGAATCAAGTGCTAGCCGTAGCTTATGAATACACCTTCCAAGGTGAAGTGTTTAGAGTAGGAGAATTTTCTAATGAGGTTGCACAGCCAACGCCTCTTTTGGTTAAAATGCTTAAAAGTACGGAGCTAAACACTAAAGTTCCAATGTGGGACTTAATGATGAAAAACATCTACTCTATTGGTGCTTATCGAGTAAAAAAAGATGGATTTAAATTTAATGTTTGGTACCTTGATCAGGACAAAGGTGTTGATATTAATTTTATTCCTCAGCCAGAATTGAATGATAATAGTCTTGTTCAATTATTAGGAATGGATGTAGTTAATTTTAATGGACAGCCGCAACAAGATGGAATCTTTGATTTTGTTCCAAACATTACCATAAATACAAATACAGGACGGGTAATAATTCCAAGACTTGAGCCTTTTGGAGATGGAATGCGACAAGGTATGCTGGATAAAATTGGTAACCCAACGCGTGTTGATGAACTAATGGAAATCTATGGTTTTGATAGTCTTTACGATAATACTCAAGCAGATGCTAAAGTACGTTGGCCCGATCGTAATCGATTTAGTTTAAAAGGACAATATCAATCTGAATCGAGTAATGAAATATCATTGAATGCACTCAATGTTCCCGATGGTTCTGTTTCCGTTACAGCCGGAGGACGGCAACTTACCGAAAACCAAGATTACACTGTGGACTACACTTTGGGACGGGTAAAAATTATTAATCAATCTATAATTGAGTCTGGAGTACCCGTAAAGGTGGCGCTGGAGAGTAATCAACTATTCGCGCAGCAACAAAAGAATTTCTTGGGTCATAGAATGGATTTTAAGGTTGCAGATAATTTTGTTGTTGGAGGTAGTTTATTGCACTTGTGGGAACGACCATTGTCTCAAAAAATTGACATTGGTTATGAGCCTATTTCCAATTGGGTTTATGGTATTGACGCAACATATAACACCGATGTTCCTTTTATTACAAGAATGGTTGATGCAATTCCTTTGATTGACACTAAGGAAATGTCAACGTTTTCTGCTACAGCTGAGTTTGCTCAAATTTTACCTGGACATTCCAATGCAATTGGAGAAGATGGGAATGCCTACATCGACGATTTTGAGGGAAGTCAAAACACTATTGATTTACGTTCTTTTAATACGTGGTTTATTGCAGCTACCCCAAAGTTTCAGCCAAGTTCTTTTCCCGAAGGAAATTTATTTAATAATCGTGCTTCTGGTTTTAATAGAGCGAAGGTATCTTGGAGAATAGTAGACCCAGTATTTTATACTTCTGACGCACCGCAAGGAACAAATGATGAGGTAACTTTATCTAACCACTTTATGAGACAAGTACTGGAAACGGAGATATTTCCGAATAAAGAAATTCCTGCAGGGCAGCCTACTAATACTACCGTTTTGGACCTTTCTATTTATCCTCAAGAAAGAGGGATGTACAATTATGAAACCGATGGATTAGATAGATTAGGAAGAAGGTTTTCTGCTGGAACAAACGATGACGGAACCTTAAATGACCCTGAAACTCGTTGGGCTGGTATTACGCGTAGAATTGATCAAAATGACTTTGAAGCAGCTAATGTTGAGTATATCCAGTTTTGGATGATGGATCCTTTTAACGAAGATTACGAAGGAGCACCAGCTACAAACGGCCAATTGTATTTCAACTTAGGAAATATTTCAGAGGATATCATGACTGACGGGCTAAACCTCTATGAACAATTGCTCCCAGATAATGAAGCGGATGCAAATGCTGTGATTAACGATACGAATTCAGTTTGGGGAAGAACCACTAGGGGAACTCCATTTGCCGATGGTTTTGATAACCTTGCTGGATCGAGATTGTATCAAGATGCTGGTTTAGATGGATTACATGGTGGAGAAGACGGTGGGCCAGAGCTTTCGTATTACCAAGATTTTATTGATGAAATATCAACTATTATTACTGCAAATTCACCTGAGGCTCAAGCAGAGTTAGCTCGTATTCAAACAGACCCGTCCTCAGATGATTACAATTACTTTAGAGATGATGATTATGACGCTGAGGGTTTAAATATTCTTGAACGCTACAAAAACTTTAACGGAACTGAAGGAAATTCACCTACTCAAGAACAATATCAAAATCAAAATGCAGGAGGGTACTCAACTGCAGCAACCATTCGGCCTGACAAAGAGGATATCAATGCCGATAATATTGTTAACCCGGTTGAAGCCTACTATCAATATGCAGTAAATATATCTGAATCGGCATTAAGTCCTGAAAACGTAGGTTCAAATTTCATCTCTGACGTTCTTGAAACAACCGTTTCGACTAGAGATGGTCGCAAAAGACAAATTACTTGGTACCAATTCAGAATTCCTGTAAGAACTCCAAGAAAAACTAGACATGGAGAAATAAATGATTTCCGCTCCATTCGTTTTATGAGAATGTTTATGAAGGGGTTTTCTGATCCAATGCATTTGAGATTTGCGCGTCTTGAGCTGGTACGTGGAGAATGGAGAAAATATTTAGGTGAAATTGATAATAACCCGGAGGGGATTACCACTGATTCTGAAATTGATTTTAATATAGGGGCGGTAAATATTGAAGAGAATGCAAGTAAAATTCCAGTAAACTATGTACTTCCACCTCAGATTGATAGAGAGCAAAATGTAAACACAACAAACCTGCAACAGATAAACGAGCAAGCCTTGCAACTGACTGTTTGCGGTTTGGATGATGGTCAGGCTGTTTCAAGTTTTAGAACAACGACATTAGATTTAAGACAATACGGAACTTTAAAAATGTTTGTTCATGCCGAAACACTAGCAGATAATGACCCAATAGAAAACGGCGATATGAATATTTTTATTCGTTTAGGAACAGATTTCACAGACCATTATTATGAGTATGAATTGCCTTTAGTAGTTACTCAGCCTGGCCGATACAATAATGATGTTGAGTCTAGTCAATTGCAAGTTTGGCCAGAATTAAACAATATAGAAATTGACCTAAAGGACCTTACAGATTTAAAAATTGCACGAGATAAAGTGATATTAGACGGTGGTTCAGAAACTAATAGAAAACGCCGATTCTTTGGGTCCAATGAAACCGGAACTATGTACGTTGTTGGTAACCCAAATATGGGAGAGATTAAAACAATAATGATTGGAATTCGAAACCCAAGACAAACTGAAACGACACCGAATGATGATGGATTACCAAAATGCGCAGAAATATGGGTAAATGAACTGCGTATGTCCAATTTCGACAGAACGAAAGGATGGGCAACTGTTGGAAATGCGAACTTGAAAATGGCGGATTTGGTTAATTTTAATGTCACAGCGGGTATGAGCACACCTGGCTGGGGAAGTCTAGATAAAAAAGTTGCGGAACGCCAACAAGAGACAAAAAAGCATTTTAGCACAACGGCTGCAATGAACTTAGACAGATTTTTACCAAAAGACTGGGGAATCAAAGTACCGATGTACGCTAGCTATGGAATCGAAATTGAGCAACCACGATATTCTCCACTTGCTCCAGATATTGAATTTGAAGATTACGTTGATGCATGGGAGACCAGGCAAGAGAAAGATTCGGTTAAGAGAATCACTCAAGATAGACTAGTTAGACGTTCCGTAAACTTTACAAATGTTCGAAAGGAAAAAGCAGCAGGAAAGGACAAAAAATCGATGCCTTACGATATTTCTAATTTTTCAGCAACTTATGCTTGGTCCGAAGAGTTGAGAACCAATTTTGAAGTTGAACGAGACCTTACAAGAAATCAAAAACTAGCCTTAACCTATCAATACGCCTTAGCTCCTAAACCAATAAAACCGCTCAGTAAAGTAAAAATGCTAAAGGAATCGGACTATATGAAGCTGGCAAGTGAAATGAATTTTTATTTATTACCCAAGTCCTTTTCAATGACGTCGAGCATGAATAGATTGTACAATGCTTATAAGGTTCGAAATAATAATCCCGGATTAACCGCCAGATTACCGGAGTTTTACAATAAGAATTTCACTTGGAATAGATCCTATAATTTTAAATATGATTTAACCAAAAACCTTAATTACACCTTTACTGCCAATAATAACGCCTTGATAATGGAACCCTTGAATGGACCTGCTGAAAAATCACAAAACGATACGCGACCCGGTTTTGAAAATGGCTATTGGGACCATTGGAAGGATACCGTGTGGACAAATATTTTAGCACTTGGCGTTAATATGAATTATACCCATAACTCTAATTTTAATTATAAAATTCCTTTGGATAAGATTCCGGCTACGGATTGGATAAACTCTTCCCTTGATTATTCGGCAGGTTATACATGGACAAGAGCTCCACTGGGAAGGGGAGTTGAAATTCCACACGATGAAATTCGAGACTCCACCGGGGAAATAGGAAATACGATTCAAAATAATAACACTATCAATTTTTCAAATAGCTTTAACTTGAGAAAGATATATGGTAAGTCGGATTACTTGAAAGGAGTTCAAACACGTCAAAGAAGATATTTACAACAAAAAGCGAGAGAACGGGCTCAGCGGCAAAGAGAAAAAAATACTGAGCCAGATATTACGCAAAATGCGGATGGAGATAAAGCCGACGATGCTGATGATAAAAAAAGCAAGAGAGACCCTAATAAGTATACGATCATAGATAGAGGGGTTAAACTGCTCATGAGTTTTACCAATGCGAATGTGACTTATGGACTCGGCAAAGGAATGATGATTCCCGGTTTTAGACCTAACAGTCAATACATTGGCGGAGATTGGGATGAGTATGGAGGTGAAGGTGCACCGGGTCTAGGTTTTTTATTCGGTAAGCAAACTGATTTTGGAGGAGAACAAGGCAACCAGTTTTGGGAGTATGCTTCAGAAAAAGAGTGGTTGGTGCGAAATCCTAATATCAATAATCAGGTTTCAAGGTTAAGCAGCAATCGACTTACGCTACGAGCAACTGCCGAGCCCATAAAAGACCTTAGAATAAACTTTTCGGGGAGCTATAATAATACACAGAACACGGTTATGTTTTATCGCTACGGAAGAGATTCATTATCTAATGAGTGGGGCTGGCGAGAGCAATCTCCTGTTACCTCGGGGAATTATAGTGTATCTTATAATATGATTAGAACTAGCTTGGTTAAGGATGATGAAGAAACAAATGGGAATGTAATTTTTGATAATATGCTTGAGTATAGAGAGCTTATGTCTGACCGAGTTGCTCAAAATTCTGAGTTGTCAGAATTTATTCAAGGTGAGCATGAAAAATATCCTGGATATGCTCAAGGATATGGTCCCACATCTGCTGATGTTCTTATTCCAGCATTTTTAGCTGCTTATTCTGGAAAAGACCCTAATCTGCAAAAATTAAATGTACTTGACGAGTTACCAAAAGTGAATTGGCGAGTCACTTATAATGGATTAAGCAAGATTCCGGCATTAAAGAAGTATTTTAAAACAGTAACAACAAGTACAGGGTATACCTCAAATCTCACCGTAGGCGGCTACACAAATAATCAACGCTATAAAACATCTGATGAAGTAAGTGAAGAATTGCAACGACAACAATTAGATGATATTATCGAACGCGATTTAGACAGTAACTTTATAGGCAAATATCAATTCAACAGCGTTACCTTATCCGAACAGTTTTCTCCACTGGTAAATGTTGATTTTCAATGGAAAAACGGAATAAGCACAAGAGTTGAATATAAAACAGGAAGAACAGCCGCTCTTAATGTTGGAACAGGTCAAATTATGGAACAGAAAAACAAGACCTATACAATAGGTGCGGGTTATAGCTTTCCACTGTCGCTTCCTTGGTCAATTAATGGCAAAAAACTAAACTCAGACTTAAAACTAAGAGCCGATGGAAGTTATCGAGAAAACAGAGCAATAGTAAGGCGTATAGCTGAAAATGAGCATACCCCTACGTCTGGTCAGAATGTTTTTTCATTAAAGATTACAGCTGATTATGCACTTTCAACTAATCTTAATTTGCGACTGTTTTACGACTATGTACTTAACATTCCAGTTATATCGAATAGCTTTAGAACAGCGAATACAAACTTTGGGGTAAGTTTTAGGTTCACAATCGGCTAACATTTTAACAACCGGGAGTGCAGCATTCTAGCATAAAATTTATATTTGTCCACCTTATTAAAATCGAGAAAGAAAATGAATATTCCAGCAGAATTAAAATATACTAAGGATCACGAGTGGATTAGACTTGAAAGTGATGGAACAGTGACGGTAGGTATTACCGATTTTGCCCAGGGCGAATTGGGCGATATTGTTTACGTAGAAATCGAAACTGAAGGCGAATCATTAGATCAAGAAGAAGTTTTTGGGACAATCGAAGCTGTAAAAACAGTGTCTGACTTGTTTATGCCAATTTCTGGAGAGATACTTTCGTTCAATGGTGAATTAGAAGGTTCGCCTGAAACAGTGAACTCAAACCCTTATGATGATGGCTGGATGGTTAAGATTAAGCCAAGTGATGAGAGTCAGCTAGAAGGACTTCTTTCTGCAGATGATTACACGAACATAGTAGGTTAAGAAAATGTAAAGGTTTGGCAAGAATTGTGTAGTACAATTTTTCTAATTATCTTTAACTAAATTTTGAAAAATGGAAAATAAAAAGAACCCTTCAGTCGACCTAGAGAAAAGAAAAGGTCTTTTGTTTCAAGTGGGGTTGGTTTTTGCTCTTGCACTAGTTTTGGTAAGCTTTGAGTGGGCAATTTTTGATAGAACCAATTCTGATTTAGGTTCACTAAATTTAGACATTGAGGAAGAAGAAATGATTCCACTTACACAACAAGCGCCACCGCCACCGCCACCGCCACCACCACCACCTCAAACTACTGTAATTGATATTGTAGAGGATGATGAGGAGATTGAAGATGAGCTTGAGTTAGAAGATACGGAGATGGATGAAGATACCGAAATCGAAATTCAAGAAATTGAAGAAGAAGAGGAGTACGTAGAGCCAGAAATCTTTACCATCGTTGAAGAAAATGCCGAATTTCCTGGTGGTGAAGCTGCCATGAATAAGTTTTTAGGTGAAAATTTGAAGTACCCTAAAATGGCTCAGGATGCAGGAATTCAAGGAATTGTATATGTAACATTCGTAGTTGAGCCTTCGGGAGTAATAACTAACATTAAAATTTTAAGAGGTTTAGGTGGCGGCTGTGATGACGCCGCAGTTAATGCCATTAAAAAAATGCCTAAGTGGAACGCAGGAAAGCAGCGAGGAAAAGCTGTTCGGGTTCAGTTTAACTTACCTGTTCGGTTCAGGTTGAGTTAAATAGTTTTAGAAATAATGAAAACCCCAATGCTGAAAAGCATTGGGGTTTTTTCGTTTATAGCACTGCCCTTTTTATACTTTTACTTTTCAAATAAATTGGATGAATTTGGTAAACAGAAAATCGCCTTCGGTAGATCAAGTTGGTATTGAAGATAGAATTGCGCGTATAACTGCGCGAAGCATTAAATCAGAGATGAAAGTCGAAGGACTAAAAATGGCTCTCAGTATGATTGATCTTACCACCTTAGAAGGGGCCGATACAATTGGGAAAGTAACTCAGTTGTGTACCAAAGCGCAACACCTTTGCGATCAGTACCCTGAATTGCCAAACGTTGCGGCAATTTGTGTTTATCCTTCAATGGTGGGTTTCGCAAAGAAGGCTCTTGGTAAATCAAACATAAATGTAGCATCAGTTGCAACAGCTTTTCCTTCAGGGCAGTCCTCGTTAGAGGTTAAGTTACTTGATACTAAATTGGCCCTGGATAATGGTGCTGATGAAATAGATATGGTTATTTCTCGTGGTAAATTTCTCGAAGGAGATTACAGTTTTGTTGCTGATGAAATTTCCGCAATTAAAGAAGCTTGTGGAAAAGCTAGACTGAAGGTTATCATAGAAACTGGTGAACTAGGAAGCTTAGATCAAGTTCGCAAAGCCAGTGATATTGCCATATACTCAGGCGCAGATTTTATAAAAACGTCGACAGGAAAAATTCCTAAAGCCGCAACGCTTCCAGTTACATGCGTGATGTTAGAAGCGATTCGCGATTATTATTTTGAATCCGGAAAAATGATCGCAATGAAACCCGCTGGTGGTATTTCAAAATCTAAATTGGCATTGCATTATTTAATGTTAGTAAAAGAGGTGCTGGGTGACAAATGGCTTAACAATGAATGGTTTCGATTTGGAGCTTCAAGCTTGGCTAACGATGTTTTAATGCAGTATGCAAAAACCAAAACAGGGGCTTATCAATCACCAGAATATTTTTCAAAAGACTAAGAAATGACTGCAAAAAATAAAAGTTTATTCGAGTTTTCACCTGCTCCAGAAAGTACTGGACATATTCAGCTAAAGAAGCAGTATGATTTATTCATTAACGGTAAATGGACAAAGCCAAAAAGTGGAAAATACTTTAAGACCATAAATCCGGCAAATGAAAAACTAATAGCTGAGGTTGCTGAGGCAGGGGAAGCAGATGTAAATATGGCTGTTTCTGCAGCTGAAAAAGCATTTAAAGGATGGTCTTCTTTATCTGGTAAAGAAAGAGGAAAGTATTTATTTCGATTGGCGCGCTTAATTCAAGAAAAAGCACGAGAATTAGCTGTAATTGAGACACTTGATGGCGGAAAGCCGATTAGAGAATCGCGTGACATTGATATTCCATTGGCCGCTGCTCATTTCTTTTATCACGCAGGTTGGGCAGATAAATTGGAATATGCTTTTCCAAATCGAAAAACCGAACCATTGGGTGTTGCGGGACAAATTATTCCATGGAATTTCCCGTTGCTTATGGCTGCTTGGAAATTAGCTCCAGCATTAGCTTGCGGAAATACAGTAGTGTTAAAACCCGCTGAAACTACTCCGTTAACGGCTTTAAAACTGGCAGAGATTATTGAAGAAGCTGAATTTCCTCCCGGAGTTGTAAATATTGTAACGGGTGCGGGAGCTACCGGAGCCGCTATTGTAAACCATCATAAAGTGAATAAAATTGCTTTTACGGGTTCCACTGAAGTTGGTAAAATAATTCAGCGAGCTACTGCAAATACGGATAAAAAACTTACACTGGAATTAGGTGGAAAGGCGGCTAACATCATATTTGAAGACGCTGCCATAAACCAGGCTGTAGAAGGGATAATAAATGGCATTTATTTTAACCAAGGTCACGTTTGTTGCGCCGGATCTAGATTATTTGTTCAAGAATCGGTGCACGATGAGGTTATTCAAAAACTAAAAGCTCGAATTGAAAATTTGATGGTTGGTGACCCAATGGATAAGAATACCGATATAGGGGCAATTAATTCAAAAAGCCAATTAGAAACGATTAATAAATATTTAAAAATCGGAAAGGATGAGGGGCTTGAACTATTTCAATCCAGTTGTTCGGTTCCTAAAAAAGGTTTCTGGTGCAAACCCACCATTTTTACGGGAGCCGCGCAAAGCAATAGGATAGTTCAAGAAGAGATTTTTGGTCCTGTTTTGGCTGTCCAAACCTTTAGAACGATTAGCGAAGTTGTTCAAAAAGCTAACAATACTCCTTATGGTTTATCGGCCGGAGTATGGACCGATAAGGGATCTAAAATATTTAATCTTACGCAGCAATTAAGAGCTGGAGTTATTTGGGCAAACACCTTTAATAAATTCGATCCTACAAGTCCTTTTGGAGGATATAAGGAAAGTGGGTTTGGTAGAGAAGGTGGAGTTCATGGATTGGAATCGTACTTAAAATTAAACGACTAATTATGTCACGTTTGGAAATTAAAAAAACATACAAAATTTATATCGGCGGTAAGTTTCCTAGAACGGAGTCTGGGAGGTTTTATAACCCAAAAGGAGTTGATGTAAATGTGTGCCTCAGTTCAAGAAAAGATTTTCGAAATGCTGTTGTAGCTGCTAGATCCGCTCAGTCAGAATGGGCAGGCCGCTCGGCATACAATCGTTCTCAAATATTGTACCGTATAGCGGAAATAATGGAAGGCCGTAGAGCTCAATTTATAAGTGAATTAGAGTTACAAGGATTAACAAAAAAACAAGCTGAAGAAGAAATAAATGCTACTATCGATAGATGGGTTTATTATGCCGGTTGGTGCGATAAGTATCAACAAATTTTTAGTTCAGTAAACCCAGTAGCTTCCAACCATTTCAATTTTTCAATATTGGAACCAATGGGGGTAGTAGCTTCCACTGCGCCAGAAGAAAGTTCTTTGTTGGGTATTTCAACAATTATTGCTACAGCTATTGCTGGGGGAAATTCGGTGATAACAATCGCATCTGAATCGCTTCCTTTATGCAGCGTAACACTGGCTGAAGTGTTGAACGATTCTGATGTCCCGGGTGGTGTTGTAAATATACTTACGGGTAGTAAAGATGAATTATTACCTCATATTGTGCAGCACATGGATGTAAACGCACTGGTTTATTGTGGTTCTGATAAAAAAGTGATAAACGAGTTAAAAGAAAAGTCGGCAGAGAACTTAAAACGCATCTTGCATTATACCTCAGGAAAAATATTGTCTGAAGACGGTGAATCTCCTTATTATTTAAAGTCTCTAAACGAAGTAAAAACAACTTGGCATCCTATTGAAAAAGTAGGAGCTGCAGGTTCAAGTTATTAGTAGTAAAGATGAAAACAGAAAATCAATTTGAATAGCTTTGCAGCAATATGAATAAAGTCGCATTAATTACAGGAGTAACAGGTCAGGATGGAGCATATCTTGCTGAATTGTTGCTAGAAAAAGGATACACCGTTCACGGATTAAAACGTAGAAGTTCTCTTTTTAATACGGATAGAATTGATCATCTGTATCAAGACTTTCACAAGAAAGGAGTGAAGTTTTTTCTTCATTATGGGGACTTAACCGATTCTACCAACTTGATTCGCATCATTCAAGAAACTCAGCCCGATGAAATTTATAATTTGGCAGCAATGAGTCATGTGAAGGTAAGTTTTGATTTGCCTGAATACACTGCAAATGCTGATGGAATAGGAACTTTGAGAATTCTTGAAGCGATTAGGATTTTAGGTTTAGAAAAGAAAACTAAACTATATCAAGCATCTACCTCTGAACTTTACGGAAAAGTTCAAGAGATTCCACAAACAGAAAAAACTCCATTTTATCCTAGAAGCCCTTATGGAGTAGCAAAGCTTTACGGTTTTTGGATTATCAAGAATTATAGAGAATCTTATGGAATGTTTGCTTGCAATGGGATTTTATTCAATCATGAAAGTCCGTTAAGAGGTGAAACTTTTGTTACCCGAAAAATTACTAGAGCAGCCTCGCAAATAAAGCTAGGGTTATCCGAAAAACTATTTCTAGGAAATATGGATGCGCAAAGAGATTGGGGGCATGCTAAAGATTATGTGGAAGGTATGTGGCGCATGCTTCAACAAGACACTCCAGACGATTATGTGCTTGCAACCGGCAAAATGTATACTGTGAGGGATTTTGTAAATAGGTCTTTTAAGGAGGTTGGAATTACGTTGGAGTGGACTGGAAAAGAGGAAAATGAAAAGGGCACTTGTTCTGAAACCGGGAGAGTTTTAGTTGAAGTTGACCCTCGATATTATCGCCCTGCTGAAGTGGAATTATTGATAGGCGATGCCACTAAAGCCAAAACTGAATTAGGTTGGAACCCTAAGCATGATATTGATGCTTTGGTAAAAGAAATGGTTGCTGCAGATATGGACTATTTTGGGCAAAAAAAGTATTTAATGGAAGGTGGACATAACGTAAACTTAAGTCAAGAATAAATTGAACTTTTCAGACAAAATATATGTTGCCGGACACAATGGAATGGTAGGGTCTGCTATTGTGAGAAGGTTAAATTCATTAGGCTATACTAATATTGTAGGAAAAACATCCAAAGAACTTGACCTTAGAAATCAGCAATCGGTAAATAACTTTTTTGAAGTTGAAAAACCAAATTATGTTTTTTTAGCCGCAGCCAAGGTTGGGGGAATTCAGGCTAATAATGTATATCGTGCTGAGTTTTTGTACGATAATTTAATGATTGAAGCAAACATTATTGATGCCTCGCATAAAAACAAGGTTACCAAATTGTTGTTCTTAGGTTCCTCGTGTATTTATCCGAAAATGGCACCACAGCCATTAAATGAGGATTACCTGTTAACTGGAGAGTTGGAGCCAACAAACGAACCTTATGCAATTGCAAAAATCACTGGTATCAAACTATGCGAAAGTTATAGAAGTCAGTACGGTGCTAATTTTATTTCTGCAATGCCGACGAATTTGTATGGGCCAAATGATAACTACGATTTGCAAAATTCTCACGTTCTGCCTGCACTTCTTAGAAAATTTCACGAAGCTAAAAAAAGCGGAAATGCTTCGGTAGAAGTTTGGGGTTCTGGATTGCCAAAAAGGGAGTTTCTGCACGTTGACGATTTAGCAGAAGCATGTGTTTTTTTAATGACACAATATGACGGAACAGAATGGTTAAATATTGGTACCGGTGAAGATATTTCAATAAAAGAGTTGGCACTTTTGATAAAATCCATCGTCGGTTTTGAAGGTGAACTGATATTTGATAGCTCGAAGCCCGATGGGACTCCAAGAAAGTTAATGGACGTTTCAAGGCTTCATAAATTGGGCTGGAAACATAAAATAGATTTGAAAGAAGGAATTGAACGTGTTTATTCAGAATTTAAGCAATCAGAATTGGCTTAATTTGCACTGTGCGCCTTCTACTAATCGTATTGCTTTATTTTGTCAGCATTCAGCTAGCTCCTGCTCAGGTTAGTATTTCGCCTTTTCAGCACAATTCTAATTTAAATTTAGAACGAAAGATTTACGAATATCAAATTGTGAAACACCCATCGGTACAGCAATGGGTGGTGCAGTTTCCTGATGATACCTTGCGAGAAATGGATCACGAACGCTGGCAGAAGCGTCGTTATGAAAAATGGCTCGGTAGAAAGCTTTGGAATGAGGACCTATTTTCTGTTGACACATCAAATTTTACGCTAAAAATCAACCCCTTAGTTAATTTTCAAATAGGCTCCGATGCAGCTGATAGTTCCAATCAAACACTAAGCACAAATTCAAGAGGAATTCTAATAGAGGGAACCCTGGGTAAAAAGTTTGGCTTTTACACTTCAGCATGGGAAAATCAATCATTTTTTCCAACTTACCTCTCAAATTATATCAATTCAACCGGAGCAGTTCCAGGTCAGGGAAGAGTAAAACCGTTCAAACAATCAGGTTTTGATTATGCACGATCCAGTGCGGTAATGTATTATCAACCGGCTAATTGGTTGAGTATCCAAGCGGGTCATGGCAAAAACTTCTATGGTAACGGTTATCGTAGTATTCTTTTGTCCGACTTTGCATTCAACTATCCTTACCTAAAAGTGGGTTTTTCAATGTTTGGAGCAAAGTTATTGTACCAGCCGTCAATAGCGAGTTTACAAGAGTTAATAAGGTTGCCTGCAACTGGTGCAACAGAAGCTCAATTTCAGCGTAAAGCAGGAACCTTTCATGTTTTAAACTTTCAGCCCAATTCTAAGCTTGAGATAGGTTTGTTTGAAGGTGGTGTTTGGCAAAATTGGGATACGACTGGTACAGTAAAACTTCCAGCAAATTTTTACGCGCCAATAATATTCATGAACTCTGGAATCAATGGATTGCAGAGTGACAATTACAAAGGCATTGTTGGTTTGAACGTTCGATTAAACCCATTTAGAAAACTAGCACTCTACAGTCAGTTGGCACTAAGCGAGGATAATGTTAATAAGCTAGGAAGCCAATTTGGCGCAAAATGGTTCGATGCTTTTAAAATTGAGAATCTATTTCTTCAGGCCGAATTTAACACTATTGAAAATGGGTTGTATTCGAATTCGAATTCCGGATTTAACTACTCACATTATAATGAAGGTTTGGGTAACCTTTCACTTCAAGGAACTCAAGAAATAATTGCTAGAGTAAATTTCTCTTGGCACGATATATTCTTCCGGTTTAAGTATAATAATCAAAAAAGAACGGTCGCAGTTAATAGTACTAGTGGAGCAGTAGTGGTGGTTTCTAATGTTGTTCAAAATGTGTCAATAGCCGCTGTTGAATTGGGTTACCTAATGAACGCCTCCAACAATAGGATGATTCTTATTGGTATGCAGCAACGCAATTCCGAAATACCACTAAGAACTGATGAATCTCAGTGGTTTTATTTAGCTTTTCGCACCGAGTTGCAAAACCTATACTTCGATTTTTGATACATTTGAAAACTATTAGAACACAGAGATTTGATTAAAATATTACTTGCAATAGCGACCTCATTTTTAGTTGTTTTAATAGCAACTCCAGCTCTTATTAGAGTTGCTCACCTTAAAAAACTGGTTGATGCACCCGGTGATAGTCGTAAAGTCCATAAACGACATATCCCAACAATTGGTGGAATTCTAATTTTTGCTGGAACATTGTTCTCGTACTTGCTTTGGTATCCGGTTGTTGAAAATGCTGATTTTAAATACATTGCGGCATGTATGATTATTTTGTTTTTTATTGGGATTAAGGATGATTTGGTTGGAACTGCACCTGTTAAAAAACTAATAGGCCACTTAGTAGTTGCATTTATTTTGGTGATCATGGCAGACATTCGAATTACTGACATGTATGGGCTTTTTGGAGTTTATGATTTACCAGACTGGGCCAGTATACTGTTGTCAGTTTTTACGTATACAGTGGTAGTTAACGCTTTTAACCTTATTGACGGAATTGATGGTTTAGCGGCAGGAGTAGCAACAATTTCTTGTGTCGCCTATGGGATTTGGTTCTATTTGGCAGGATCAATTGAAAATGCTATTCTAGGTTTTGCACTTGCTGGCGCTCTGATTGGCTTTTTGGTATTTAACTTTGAGCCTGCAAAGATTTTCATGGGAGACTCAGGTTCATTAATTATTGGTTTAGTAGTATCGGTGCTTGCAATTAAAGTTATTGAGTACGATACGAATAAACTTCCTGCAGAGCTATTATTGATTTCAAAACCAATATTTGCTATGTCAGTTATCGTCTATCCTTTGATGGACACCTTGCGTATATTCATATACCGAACCTTTAGAGGGAGAAGCCCCTTTTCGGCAGATAGAAACCATATTCATCATAAGTTAATTGACTTAGGCCTCTCTCATCGCGCTTCTGTTGCTATTATTTATACCTACACGTTACTTGTAATAAGTCAAGCTGGTTTATTGGTTATGGAGGCTAACCGAAAATTTGTTTTTATGACAATCGTAATTGTGCTACTTGCGCAACTTCCTTCTTATTTGGTCTATCGAAAGCAAAGAAATGAAAAGGGTAAGTCATAATTTAGGTCTTTTTTTATGCTGTACTTTTTTTGGGATTGCACCTTCTCTGAAGGCTCAAGATTATGATATATTTCTAAGTAGAAATTACGATTACAAATTCCAATCTCATCTTAATAAACAAGACGTTAGTTTTCATACTTCAATAAAACCTTTGAATATAAATGATATTAAAAAGGGAACTGTTGATTATGAATATGGTACGCCATTTAAACGGTTTAATAAAAAAGCAGAACAAAAGCCAAAAATTCAACTTGGAATTTACCCTTTAATTGAGATTTCAGGCACTGCCGTTGCAGATATCGTAGACACATGTGCTTATAATTTTGGAATAGGTGCAGCGGGAATGTTAAGAGTAGGAGAGCAGTTAAATGGGAGAATAGAATTTACTGGTAGTAGGTTTCAATATCCAGAATATTTAAAAAATGAAGTTGAACGAACTCTTGTAGGAACCGATGGTCAATTATGGCATCAAGAGAATACAGGATATCATAGTACTAACCTCAATGGATTCCTTGATTACAAGCCTGGTCAAGTATTTAACTTTAGGGTTGGACATGGAAGAAACTTTATCGGAGAAGGCTATCGTTCTATGATATTGTCTGATAATGCTGGCAATTATAGTTATGGGAGAATAACCGCTGATATTTGGAGGTTCAAGTATATGGTTCTGTATGCCCACTTAAAGGATGTTGGAGCAAGCAGATCTCGTAATTTTCAAGATTTCGATAACAAATTTGCGACGGTTCATTACTTAAGTTGGAACATTACTAAATGGTTCAATTTAGGTTTTTTTGAATCTGTTGTTTGGCCTGGAAGAGATACATTACTTGATCGCGGATATGACCCTAATTACTTAAACCCGATAATTTTTATGCGGCCTGTAGAATATTCAACCGGATCTTCAGATAATTCCTTGCTCGGTGTTGCTTTAAATTTTAAACCAAAAAATGGGTGGACAATTTATAGTCAACTAGTTTTAGATGAATTCTTATTAAGTGAATTACAGGCAGATGCAAAAGATTTTGTTAGACCAGACCCAGCGAGAAGAAGCGGTTGGTGGGCAAATAAATATGCAATTCAATTGGGAGTGAAAGCCCATAATATTTTTGGTGTCACAGGTTTGGGAGTTCAGTCAGAATTTAACATTGCACGTCCATTCACCTATTCTCATGGTAACTCAGTTCAGAACTATGGCCATTTAAATAGAGCTTTGGCTCATCCATTGGGCTCGAATTTTTACGAATCAGTATCATTTATGAGCTATCAGCGTGGTAATTCATTAATTGAAGGTAAAATGCAGTTTTTTCAGCAGGGTCAAAGCACAGATTCTACCAATTTCGGAGAAGATGTATTTCAACCTTACCGATCAAGAAACAGTGAATATGGACATTATACCGGTCAAGGTGTAAGCAGAACAATTGCTGCTGCAGGTGTCAGTTACAATTACATTATTGTTCCTGGGTCAAATTTGAGACTCTTTGCTGATTTTACAATCCGAAATCAAAAATGGGTTACAAATAGAACGGATATTTTTCTTTCGATTGGCATTCGGTCATCCATAACAAATCGTTACTCTGATATTTAGTTAAATCTGTCTAACTCCGTGTCAAACTTGCTAGAAACATTGCTATTTTTGCCTTTCAATTTTAAGGAATTTGAGTAACGAAAGTACGGTAGTTTTAGAAGAAGTAAAATCGCATTCTAAGGTTAAGGACTTCTTGGCACTTGCGAAGTTGAGACTTACATCTTTAGTGGTATTTAGCGCTGTCCTAGGGTATTTTATGGCAGCCACTACGGTGAATTTTTTAAGCTTAGCTTACCTAATTATAGGAGGATTTTTGGTTACAGGCTCTTCGAACGCTTTTAATCAAGTAATTGAAAGAGAAGCTGATAAAAAAATGAATCGAACCAGTGACCGACCTCTTCCAGCAGGTAGAATGGGTGTTTCTGAGGCTTCAATTATGGCATCAATTTGGGGTGTTTTAGGTATTGCACTATTATGGTTTGGATTAAACCCATTAAGTGGAATTCTAGCAGCTTTGAGTTTGTTTATTTATGTCTTTTTATACACTCCTCTAAAAAAAGTTGGTCCGATAGCAGTTTTTGTAGGTGCCTTTCCTGGTGCAATTCCACCTATGTTAGGCTACGTGGCGGAAACAGGTTCATTTGGTTTGATTCCAGGGCTTTTATTTGCCACTCAGTTTATCTGGCAATTTCCGCATTTTTGGAGCATCGCATGGAAACTTCACGACGACTATGCAAAAGCTGGTTATCAATTGCTGCCAACTCGAAAAAGGGATAAAACCAGTGCAATGCAAATTGTAATTTACGCCTTGTTTTTGATTCCTATTTCATTAGCTCCATTTTGGTTTGGAATTGGCGGTTGGGTTGGGTTTTCAATTGTGCTTTTCGCAGGGGTCATCTCGGCTATTTTGGCTGCTCGTTTGTTTTTAAAGAGAGACATGAAAAGTGCTACCGTTCTTATGTTTAGCACTTTTATTTATTTACCAGTTGTACAGCTGGCATATTTAATGAGTTTTTAAAATGGAAACAGTAGAATTAAGCAATTTAGAAAAACAGGAAGAGCAATTAGAAATCCGTAAAAAGACATCAAAGAACCTGCTTTGGGTCGGTATTTTGAGCATCATAATGCTTTTCGCAGGATTAACGAGTGCATATATTGTAAGACAAGCAGAAGGTCAATGGTTAGTATTTGACCTTCCAAATGCTTTCTACTTGAGCACTTTGTTTATTTTGTTGAGTAGTGGAGGTCTTATTTGGGCGAATAGAAGCGCAAAAAGTGACAATTTTGATGGAGTTAAAATGGGATTGATGCTGACTTTTGTGTTGGGATTGGCCTTTTCTTATTTTCAATTTGAAGGTTGGAGCCAGTTGAGAGCGCAAGATGTCTTTTTCGCTGGAAAAGAAAGCAACGCGGCAGGATCATTTATGTATGTAATAACTGGTCTGCATTTGGCTCACCTTTTTGCTGGATTTCTCAGTTTGATTTATACATTTGCTCAGTCGACGCAAGGAAAGTATAATTCTGATGGTAAGTTAGGATTGGAATTATGTTCCTTGTACTGGCACTTTTTAGGCCTGTTATGGGTTTATTTATTCTTTTTCTTATTGTATATCAGGTAATTAAAGTAAGTAATGTCGGGAGAAGTAGGTAAAGTAATTGATCAGAAAACGTTATGGGAAGGTGGTCGTTCACCCCTAAGCGTGAGTTACGGTAAAATGATGATGTGGTTTTTCCTCATCTCTGATGCATTAACTTTTGGTAGTCTTTTGGGCTCACTTGGGTTCATGCGTCACAAATACATAGATACATGGCCAATAAGTGAGGCGATTTTTACTCACTTTCCATTGACTCACGCCCACTTGCCATTAATGTATGTGGCATTTATGACTTTTATTCTTATTGTGAGCTCTGTCACTATGGTACTAGCTGTTGAGGCGGGTCATAGAATGGACAGAAAGGGAGTCACTAAGTGGTTGTTTTGGACTGTTGTTGGTGGTGTTATCTTTGTTGGTTCTCAAGCTTGGGAATGGTCGACATTTATAGCTGGCCCTGATGGCGATATTACAACATGGGCAGATAATGCAACCTTAACTCAAAACTTTTATGGTAGAGGGTTTAGCGCAGATAATCCAATTGCAGGTCCTGTTCAATATTCCCAATTTTTCTTTTTTGTCACTGGCTTCCACGGCACCCATGTTGTGAGTGGTGTTGTTCTTAACTTCATTATTCTTTTGAATGTTTTAAAAGGAAAGTATGAAGGGGTTGGCCATTATGAAATGGTTGAAAAAATTGGCTTGTACTGGCACTTTATTGACCTTGTATGGGTATTTGTATTTACTTTTTACTATTTGGTATAATCGATCTATATTGATGAAATTATGAAAAGAGACGACATAATAGAATACTCTTTAGGAGCCGGACACAGCGAAGAAGAAGGTAAGAGTATAAGAAAAAAGATTTGGTTTGTTACAGCATTGCTATCGGCAGTCACTTTGGTTGAGGTATTACTGGGGGTGTTTTGGACAAATATGGGTCTAGAATGGACAGTTGTAAAATTTGCTTTTATTGTTATGACAATGGTTAAAGCTGGTTACATTGTAATGGTATTCATGCATTTAGGCGATGAACGTAAATTGACGAAATATTTTATTTTATTGCCTTATGCAGTTTTCATACTATACCTATTGTTTTTGCTCTTTTTTGAAGCAAATGCATTAGTTCCTACCCTATTGACATAAGAATAATATGAAAAAAATATTGAATGGGAGGTCGCTTATGCTTCTTACTATTCTTTTGTTTCCTTCTTTGCTTTATGTAGTGCTATCTACAGGGTCTCATAATTTTATCAAAAGGCCAATCTATGGCCCAAAAGAGTTGTCTCCCCAAGGTGATTCAATTTATTATCAGTTAAATGGACTGACCTTTTTAAATTGCAAGACACAGGAAGTAGAGCTTTCTTCTTTTCAAAAAAACATTGTTTTATACCATTTTTTTGAAGGTAAAGATTCAGTTCTAGAAAAGAGAAAAGCCAGTCAGCTCATAGCTCTCCACGATCGATTCAAAGAAAAAACAGACATAAAAATTGTTTCCATTATTCTAGGAGACTCAGTAAGAGTCTGTGATTTTCAAAATGAATACAATTTGTTAAGTCAGCAATGGCAAGCAATTGGATTTGAACGGAGTAAAAATTTTGTGAGGGAGAAGTTTATTCTCAATATTCCAGAGGAGTTACAAGAAAACCAATGGACTAACTTGTTTGTTTTAGTAGATAAGAAAGGTCGAATTAGAACCTATAGAGACGGTGTTCAGTATGTAGAAGAAAAGGCCCTTATTGATGACATTAAAATTTTAAAAGCGGAAGAGTTTATCCCAAAGAAGAAGAAAAAGGATGCGGCCGAACAAGAATATAATTAGAGGGATATATCTATTCTCCGCATTGGTTTATGCGCTGGTTATAGTATTGCATGAGCTGCCTGGAGCTGAAGTCGCGCCAGAATTTACAGTCTACCAGCCACTTATGCACTCTATTATCAATGGTACTTGCTTCATCTTATTGCTACTATCACTTTCTTTTATAAAAAGGGGAAATGTAGCCATGCATAAAAGATTAAATACAACCGCAATGCTATTGTCTGTGTTGTTCCTATTGAGCTATGTAGTTTATCATTATTTCGCGGGAGATACGGCCTATTTGGGCGACTATAAGGGATTATATATTTTTATTTTAATCACCCATATTCTACTTGCAGGATTATCACTTCCCTTTATTTTATTGGCTTATTATCATGGTTTTATTGGTAATATCGTTAAGCATAAAAAAATGGTTCGTTTCGTTTTTCCCGTTTGGCTATATGTCACATTTACTGGAGTAATTGTTTATTTATTTTTAGCCCCTTACTATGCATAGAAATCTAATCACGTTGTTGATCTTGGTTAGTATAGTTTTAGCTCCAAGCATATTGGATGCTCAGTGCAGTATGTGTAAGCTTATGGCTGAGAATAGCTATAAAAGTGGTTCTGAAATAGGACGAGGCCTCAATGGTGGAATAATGTACATAATGGGCATCCCCTATATATTGCTGCTCGTAGGAGGATTTGTTCTTTTTAGGAAGAATTTTGGTAAATAGACTGAAAGCTCCACTGTTTTTCTGAGATTGTACTTACCTTTGCAAGGCTTATAAAGAAAGGTGGAGGGAATGGCCCTTTGAAACCTTGGCAACCTGTAAATTCTAGATTCAAGGTGCCAAAACCTAGCTTAGTGCTATGATAAGTGAAGCGATGATTAGAATTGCTGCTTTTTCACACACTTTCATTTTTCTTTTAAGTATTTAAACGCAAATACTATGGGTAAACCAGATATAAGGGAGTCACTAAAAGAAAGAATATTGGTACTTGATGGTGCAATGGGCACTATGATTCAGCGCTATAAATTAGAGGAAGAAGATTTTCGGGGGGAACTTCTCAAAGATCGTCCCGGAAGTTTGAAGGGGAATAATGACCTTTTGTCTTTGACTCGACCAGATGTAATTAAAGAAATTCATGAAGCATATTTTGCTGCGGGTGCTGATATCGCAGAGACCAATACGTTTAGTGGAACTTCTATTGCCCAAGCAGATTACTCTTTAGAAGATATTGTTTACGATTTGAACTACCAATCAGCGAAAATTGCAAAAGAAGCGGCAGATAGATTCACAGCTAAGGAGCCTAATAAACCGAGGTATGTTGCTGGTTCAATTGGTCCAACAAATCGATCAGCTGGATTGTCTCCAGATGTGAATGACCCTGGGTTTAGAAATGTAACATTTGATCAGTTAGTTGAAGCATACACTGAACAAATTAAGGGTTTAGTTGATGGGGGAGTAGACTTATTGTTGGTTGAAACCGTTTTTGATACCTTAAATGCAAAGGCGGCTTTATTTGCGATACAACAATACTACCTAGATAATAGTATCGAACTTCCTGTTATGGTTTCAGGTACCATCACAGATGCAAGTGGCCGAACTTTATCGGGTCAAACAACAGAAGCATTTCTGATATCTATGTCTCATGTGCCATTACTAAGTATTGGCTTAAACTGCGCATTAGGAGCAAAGCAATTACGACCCTATTTACAGACCTTGGATGCAAAATCATCATTCTTAGTTTCTGCACATCCCAATGCCGGTTTACCAAATGAGTTTGGAGAGTACGACCAAAGTCCGAATGAAATGGCAATACAAATTGAAGATTTTCTTCAAGAGGGTTTGCTCAATATTGTTGGTGGATGCTGCGGAACTACGCCAGATCATATTAATGCAATTGCCCAAAAAGCGGCAAATTATAAACCAAGAATTAAAAAAGATAATTATTATGGCAAAGCTGTATAAAGAAATAGACAAAGGTATTTTGAAGGCAATTCCAAATCCTTCTAAAGAAGCATATGAAATCAAGGTTAAAATCCCAGAGTTTACGTTTTTGGGCGTTAGTGAGCAACCAGATTTTGCAACTGTTTTTATTACCATGTATCCTAGTGATAAAATCATTGAATTGAAATCTTTGAAAATGTATTCTTTTCATTTGAGAGATATTGTCGTCTCGTATGAACGTTTAATTAATATAATGTATGACCATCTCATGGAGGTATATAGCCCAGAGCGATTAAGGCTTTCTATGATATGTAACCCCAGAGGAGGGATTTCTGCCAAACTTGCTATTGATAGTGATTGGGAAGTACGTGGAGGAAAAGAGGCCTTCAAAGATTGGACTGGAAGCAGTAACATTGATGACTGGAGTGTAATAATGTAACCTGGAGAAATAAAATGAATATTCCTCCTTTGATTTTAAGTGGCCTAGAGCCACTGGTGATTAATTCAGATGCTAACTTTATAAATGTTGGAGAGCGCACGAATGTTACAGGATCGCGAAAGTTCCTTCGCTTAATAAAAGAAGGAAATTACGAAGAAGCGATTTCTGTAGCTCGCCACCAAGTAGATGGTGGTGCTCAAATACTAGACATAAATATGGATGAGGGTATGCTCGATGGCGTCGATGCCATGCGTACTTTTTTGAATTTGATAGCAGGAGAACCTGATATATCAAGGATACCGGTGATGATTGATTCCAGTAAATGGGAGATAATTGAAGCTGGATTGAAATGCGTTCAAGGAAAGAGTGTTGTAAATTCTATTTCCTTAAAAGAAGGTAAGGAGCCATTTGTCGACCAAGCCAGAAAAATAAAAATGTACGGTGCTGCGGTAATTGTAATGGCCTTTGATGAAGATGGTCAGGCAGATACCTATGATCGAAGAATTGAGATATGTAAAAAGTCATATGATATTTTGGTTAATGAAGTAAACTTTCCTTGTCAAGATATCATTTTTGATCCGAATATTTTTCCAGTTGCAACAGGAATAGAAGAGCATAATAACTATGCAGTAGATTTTTTTAATGCCACAAAATGGATTAAACAAAATTTGCCTGGAGCAAAAGTTAGTGGTGGTGTAAGTAACGTTTCTTTTTCATTTAGGGGAAATCAGACCGTTAGAGAAGCAATGCACTCGGCTTTTCTTTACCACGCCATTCAAAATGGAATGGATATGGGGATTGTAAACCCAGCTATTCTTGAGGTTTATTCAGATATTCCTAAAGAATTATTAGACAAAGTAGAGGATGTATTGCTAAATAGACACTCAGAAGCTACTCAAGCTTTGTTAGATTTTGCTGAGACAGTTTCAGGCACTTCAAAAGAAAAAGGAGCAGACCTTTCCTGGAGGGATAATCCAATTGGAGAAAGAATGACGCATTCTTTGGTAAAAGGAATTACCGACTTTATTGAGGAGGATACCGAAGAGGCACGGCTTTCTGTTGAGCGGCCATTGCATGTAATTGAAGGTCCTTTAATGGATGGAATGAATGTAGTAGGAGATTTATTCGGGTCAGGTAAAATGTTTTTGCCTCAAGTTGTAAAAAGTGCCCGGGTAATGAAAAAAGCTGTAGCTTATTTATTGCCGTACATAGAAGCTGATAAAAGAGAAGGAGACAAAAGTACTGCTGGTAAGGTACTAATGGCTACTGTAAAAGGAGACGTGCACGATATTGGAAAAAACATTGTTGGTGTGGTTTTGGGTTGCAACAATTATCAAGTAATTGATTTAGGAGTTATGGTTCCCGCTAATAAAATATTGGAGGCCGCAATTGAGCATAATGTGGATGTAATTGGATTAAGTGGGCTCATAACACCTTCTTTAGATGAAATGGTTCATGTAGCAAAGGAGTTGGAACGCGCTAAAATGAATATTCCTTTATTGATTGGAGGAGCGACAACATCTAAAGCGCATACTGCGGTAAAAATTGATCAACATTATTCCGCACCTTCTATTCATGTATTAGACGCTTCGCGTTCAGTAACGATTGTAGAAAAATTGCTTGGTGAGAAGAAGGATGTATTGATGTCGGAAATAAACCTAGAATACGATCGGGTTAGAGAACAGTTTTTAGAAAGACAAGCAAGTAAAAAACACTTAAAAATTGAGGCCGCAAGGGCAAATTCATTACAACTAAGCTTTAGTAGTGACGAAATCGTTACACCAAATTTCATAGGAAATAAAACCTTCGAAAACGTAAGCCTTCAAGAAATAATTCCTTATATAGATTGGACTCCATTTTTTCAAACTTGGGAATTAGCTGGAAAATATCCGAAGATTTTATCTGATGATGTAGTAGGGGAGCAAGCAACGCAGTTGTTTGAGGATGCTAAAAAAATGCTAGCGACTATAATTCAAGAAAAATGGCTTACGGCAAATGGTGTAATTGGGATTTGGGAAGCAGAAAAAAGGGGAGATGATATAAAGGTGCAATTTGAGAATCAAGTTGAAGAATTTCATTTCTTGCGTCAACAAAACGAATTCACACAAGGAAAACCGAATCGTTGCTTAACTGACTTTGTTGCTTCTAAGGACGAATCAGCTAAAGATTATTTAGGTGGTTTTGCAGTTACTACTGGTATTGGAATCGAGAAGCACTTGGAGCGATTTGAAGCCGATCATGATGATTATTCTTCCATTATGCTTAAGGCATTGGCAGATAGATTAGCAGAAGGTTTTGCTGAACTAATGCATAAAAAAGTAAGAACAGAGATATGGGGTTATACTGCTTCAGAGGACTTAAGTAATGATGATTTGATAAAAGAAAACTATCAAGGAATTCGTCCTGCGCCAGGTTACCCTGCTTGTCCCGAACACACTGAAAAAGAAACCTTATTTAAGTTATTAGATGCTAATTCCATTGGAATGCAACTAACTGAATCTATGGCAATGCAGCCAGGCGCTGCCGTTAGCGGCTTTTACTTTGCTCACCCAAATGCAGCTTACTTTAATGTTGGGAAGATTGGAAAAGATCAGGTTGCTGATTATGCGGCACGAAAAAATTGGTCAATAGAAATCGCAGAAAAATGGTTATCACCTATTTTGAATTATTAAATTTGATTAAGTATTAATTTAAACTCAATTTATGAAACCTCCTTTATAAAATCGTTGAAAAATTCCCAAACCAACAATTCCACCAGTTATGTAATAAGTTGAGTAAATTCCATAGCCTAGAATTGCAAGACCAGCCAATTGAAATGATAAATTAGCTGCTCCCTCCCAAAAATATCCAGCATAAAATTGCCCAGTGCCTGGAAGGTACATGCTCAGTAATTTTGCTTTTTCAGGATCTTTAAATTTTGGCAGGTTCTTTTTATCGAAAATCGTTTTCAGTTCTTCAAATAGCTCACTTTTCACTGATTTAGAGATTGAAAGTTGATTAGCCCAAAGCTCAAACTGTAATTCTGCAGCTTTGTACTCGTGAAGATTTACTAAAGTAAGCCCCAATAAAAACGTACTTTTTTGGACCAACGAGCTGTCTTGAATAAATGCTTTTATTTGGATAAGTTCAGAATTGGCTGATTGATAGTTTCCTTGCATATAGTATGTGGCTGCGAGGGCATACTGAGTTTTAAATAACAATGAGTCGCTTAAATTGATTGTGTTAATTCGTTGTAATGCAATTTTAGCTTGACTAAGTTCATCTATAGCCCAATAGCATTCGGCTTTTTTGAGCAAAAAATTGGCTTTTTCGGTATTTAATTCGGATAAATACACACAGCGCTCATAGAGTAAAGCAGCTCGAGCATAATTACTGTTTTTCTCTAAAGCCTCAGCTTGACTTGCATATTTTGACGTTTCGTTAGTCGAAAAACCTACGAATGGGAATATGCAAATCAACCAAAATACTGTTGTCGATTTTTTTATATGAATCATCTTTATACGTTCTAACACTAATCACACTGCCCCAAATATTTCCAACATAAAACAAACCAAAAATTGAAGCAAAAGTGATGAATTGAAAACTATCTGGGCCAGACTTAATGTATTGTTCAGCTGCTACGGCACCAAAAAGGAAGCAAGGAAGCGCAGCACCTAATGCTTGGCCTTTAAATCCAGCATAAAATTTGCCACTTCCAGGAATTACAGCGGAAAGCACACCAGCTAAAGCGGGCGATTTGGACTTAACTTTTATCAGGTCATTTTTATGGGTTCTAAGATTCAATAGCCCTTTCGAAATAAGAAAATTACTCGAGTCCAATTGTACTAGAATACTATCGAATTTATCATATTCTCTTTTCAATAAATAATTTCCAGCATACTGGAACTGCAGTAATTCTCTAGCATTGTTCAGATTAGGATTAAAATAGATTTTGTTTAGAGTTGATTCCGCAAGGTCATGCGAATCATTATAAGTTTCGCAATAAGCAGCATAGAATTTTGACTTTAAAAATAAACTGGAGTTTTGAGTGACCGCATTTAGCTTATAACTAGCATTTTCAAGATTTTTTAGTCGATAGTCTGCCCAACCTGAATAGAAATTCAGACTATCTATGAGTTCAATTTTACAAAAAGCTGACAAGTCCAAGTCACTCGAAACTTCAACAACATTTTCGAACTCTTCATTCTCAATCAAATGTTCAATGAATTTTATTTCTTGTTTTAAAAATTGATTTTTAACTTTACAAGTATCAACTTTAGATTGACCCAATAACAGATTGCTTATGGCTAACGAGGCGATAACAAATACTAAACGTGTTATTGTCATAGTTAATTGTGGTCGTGTTTGTGTTGTTTGTGGCGTTTATGGTGCTTGTATTTCTCAATTGGATCAATGATTTGGTTGTTTTCGTTGAGCCAACCTGCATGCATATCGACACTCGTAAAGCCAGTGCACCTGGTTAGTCTATCCGAGGTAAGAGCAGTTCCTTTTATAAGTCCGTACTCTATAATACATTGTCGACTAAACTCTGAGCAACTGATTTCATATGGACAGTGCGAAGCTAGTTGCTGAGAAATTACCTTTTGATATGCATAAAGCAGCCCTCCGAAGGTTAGCGAAATCGGATTGAATTTTATCAAAGCGGAATTGTGATCCGTGAATAAATACGTGACCTTTCGAGGTTGGAATTTTTTTTCGTTAGCCAGTTCTTTATTAATTACAATGTTATTTACTTCAATAGTTTCCTGACCAATCAATTCTGAAATGGTAAGGATAAAAAGAACTAGAAAAAAAGAAGAATTAAATTCCTCATTTACCATTTACTTTTATCAATTTGGCATTACTTGGAATAACGAAATCTAAATACTCTGAATTTACCTGGTTATTAATTTGAGGATTCGAATATTTTTTTCTGGTAATTGTTGAGTCGGACCCACCTTCAAAATAATTAATTTCTGTAATATTCATCGGCATTTTAATACCTCCAATAATTTGATAATTAGTGTAGTACGTTTTAGTCTCCGTTATATTGTTTTTACTTAAACTCATATATATAGGGAATCTTTTTTCATGCACCAATTCAATTATGCTACCGACATGTTGATTAAGCTTTCCGACGTATTTCCACACTGTAACTACCATGCCGTTATCAATTTTTGTTTCTGTAAGTTCAAACCCGTTCTCAGGCAGCCCCATATCATTATGTTGTCCAGTCATAAAGTGATAAATAAACGACTGTTTAGAGCTATATTCTGCACTAATTTTTTGCCAGAGACTATTTCTTGTAATATCATAACTCTGCATCTCACCTAATGCGTTTGTGATAGATACTAATTCCATAGGGTAGCTGAAATGCGTAACCAACTTACCATTACTGGATCTGTAATAGACCTCACCTTTTGTGGTGATTTTTTGACCCTTTGTTACTGTTTGAATTAACAAATCTAGTTGTAGTTGGTCAATTTTTAAAGGCGTGTTAAAACCAAAGCAAATCAACAAAAAAGTTAAAGCTACTGGAGCGAAAAATTTACTTGATTTTAGATTTTTCATGGCCAAACAAATGTAGTTTATTTGCATTTATATTTTTCAAGATGATGATCCGATTTGAACGGATATTAATACCTATCCTATTCGTTTTTGCCCAGAATAATTCACAGGCGCAGGAATTGGTATACGATAAGTTTTTTAAGCCGCTTTATGAATTTGATTTGGTGGAGGCCGAGAAGCGAATTGAGACAGATTTTTCGAATGTAGCAGAGGGAGATCGGATTCTATTTACAATACATCTGAACTGGTGGAAATTAATTTCTGGATACTTAGAGGAGGATGGATTTTTAGAGGAGTCAAACCAATTAATAGAAAAGCATATTAAGTGGTTAGAAACGTTTAATGAAGATAAGAGCATTAACATCCAGAAGCTGAAGTTATTAAATGCTTATTTATTTCGATCAAGAGTGCAGCTTTTGGATGATAATTATCTTACAGCATTAAGTGATTTGCGAAAGTGCATTTTGGTTATGGAGGATTTAAATAAACAAAACTATAATTCGGACGAGCTAAAGTTAGTAAATGCCTTATACAATTACTATCATGATTTTGCATATCAAAATTATTTTTTATTGCGTCCAATTTTGATGAGCTATCCGAAAGGAAACATGCAAGAAGGCTTGGATAGTCTAAAATACCTTTCAGAAAACAGTAACTGGGCGGTAGAGGCAGAGGCCACCTATTTTTTAGCTAAAATTTATTTAGAGTCAGAGGAAAAACCGAATGAGTCTATGTTTTACACCAAAATTCTTTTGAGCAAATACCCAAATAACATTATTTACTCAGTGAAGTATGCGAAAGCACTTAAAGCTGCTGAAATGGAAGAGCGTTACATTACATATTGCTTAAATGAAGCACAACGTTCAATTAACCTAAAAGGAATACCTGTTAGAAGCAAAGAGCACTTAAACCATCTGTTCAATAAAATGGCTGAAGATTATTAGAAGCCAATCATCCTGATTTGAACCCAAAGATGTAGTTCATTTCCCCATCCATTGAAATTGCTTATTTAAACCCAATTCTATAATTAGTTTTGTCTTTCAATTAATTATGAGAACATTTACACTAGTTTTTTTCCTTTCTATCGCTTCAGTTTCCAATGCTCAAGTGCGTTTGTCTTTGGAAGATTGTATCGGTTTAGCCTTAAAAAACAACTTGAACGTTCAAAGAGCATATCTAAATGCTGAATTAGCTGAGCAGGATCTAGTCGGAGCTAAAGGGCAGCACTTGCCATCTGTTAATTTATTCTTGAATAGTGACCTGAATTTTGGACGAACGATTGACCCATTTACCAACACTTTTGCAACCGATGAGGTAAGGTCAGATGCATATGGAATACAAGGACGTTGGGATGTGTTTTCTGGGGCGTCGAGATATAATCGCTACAAGCAAGCGAATATGAGTGTGCTCGCTTCTCGCTATGACACTGACAAAGCTAGAAACGATGTGTCACTTTCTGTAACCTCGTCTTATTTGCAAATTCTTTTTAATGAAGAGTTGTTGCGAATTGCTGAACAGCAGGTTAGTTTGAGTGAAGGTCAAGTAAAAAGAAGTAAGAAATTTGTTGATGCGGGTAGAATATCTCAAGGAGAGTTGCTCGACTTGCAGGCGCAGCTTGCTAGAGAGGAATTAAACGTGGTTAATGCCTCTAATAATTTAGATATTTCTAAGCTTCGTCTATTATTGTTAATGAGAGCAGATTCAATTGAGGAGTTTTCTATAGTTCGACCGGCACAGGCTGTTGATGTTTTGAAGAAAAACGAAGCAACATCATCATTCATTTATTACAAAGCTTTAGAAAATTTACCTGAAATAAAGAGTGCTGAAATAAAATATGAGGCTAGTTCCAGAGGCTTGAATGCAGAACGTGGGAAAATTAGTCCAACATTGTCATTAAGAGGAGGCGTTGGTTCGGGCTATTCAGGTAAAAACATAGACCTGGTTACCAGGGAAACAAAAGACTTTGGTACTCAGGTTACGGATAACTTTAATCAATCAATTGGTGTTTCTTTAACTATGCCTATTCTTAATTCACTTTCTACTCATACTGCTATAAGCCGTGCAAAGGTTACTCGAGAAATTAGGGAGTTGGAATTAGAACAAGCGAAAAACCAAGTAAATGAGACGGTTAAGCAAGCTTATTTCGATGCTGGTGCGGCAAAGAAAAAGTACGAAGCCAATGTGAAGGCTGTTGATGCGACCAAGGAGTCATTTAAATACGCCACTAAAAGGTTCGAGGTGGGAAGCATAAATGGTGTTGAGTACAATCAATCTAAGACTAATCTTGCAAAAGCTGAAGCTGATTTAGTTCAGGCTAAATTTGATTATCTCTTCAAATTCAAAATCCTTGAGTTTTATCAAGGCAAACCTTTAAGCTTAGATTAGAATGAACAAGAAATTTATAATAGGTTCGGTAATAGTATTATTGACATTGTTGACAGTAGCGATTATAAAAAGCAACAGCAGCGACAGTATTGCGGTAGATTCAGAGCCCATAGAAAATAGAACAATTGTAGAAAAAGTTGCTGCTAACGGAAAAGTTCAACCAGAAACGGAAATAAAAATTAGTTCGGAGGTAAGTGGGGAGTTAATCGAAGTAAATATTATTGAAGGTCAAAAGGTAAAACAGGGAGAACTGCTTTTGAGAATAAACCCTGACTTACTAACGGCGGTTGTTCAGCGTGCTAGTGCAAATTTGAGTTCAAGTAAGGCTAACTTTCTTAACTCAAAAGCAAGGTTGACTCAAGCAAAATCTAGACTTAATCAATCGCAAAAAGAATACGATAGAAGCGTTAAGCTATTAAATGGCGGGGCAATTGCTCAAGCGGAAATGGATCAAATTACGTCAAATTTTGAGGTAGCAGAGGCTGATGTTCAAGCGGCAAGTGAAAGTGTAAGTGCTGCTGAATTTAATGTAAAAACAGCGGAGGCAACTCTAAGAGAAGCAAATGATAACCTAGGGAGAACTGCAATTTATGCGCCTACCAATGGGACAATATCAAAGCTTTCAGTAGAAGAGGGGGAGAGAGTGGTAGGAACAGCGCAAATGGAAGGTACTGAGTTGCTTCGGATAGCAGACATGTACAATATGGAGGTTGCTGTGGAAGTAAATGAAAGTGATATTGTAAAGGTTTCTTTAAATGACAGAGTTGAAATTGAGTTGGATGCATATTTAGACCGTGTATTTGAAGGTAAAGTTTCAGAAATAGCGAGTTCTGCAAAAGATAATCTTGGAGGAGCAGATCAGGTAACAACCTTTGAAGTGAAAATTCATATTCTTAATAGTAGTTATGCAGACTTGGTTGATTCTACTAATAATAAAAAATACCCACTACGACCTGGTATGTCCGCTACTGTTGATGTAATCACAAATACAGAGAATGGAGTGTTAAGCGTTCCAATCCAGTCTGTAGTTCTTAGGCCGGATACTTTTAAAAAGGGCGAAATCCTATCCGCAATAGATCAAGATAAGCTGAAGGAATGTATTTTCTTGATTGAAAATGAAACGGTTAGAAAAGTTTTTGTTCAAACAGGAATTCAAGATGATGATTATATTCAAATTCTTAGACCTAACGACTTAACTGGGGATGTGGTCAGTGGTCCGTATGCCACCGTAAGCAGGAAATTGCGAGATGAAGATGTCGTTGAAATTTCAAAAGACCTAAAAGAAGAAAAGTAATGGTAAACCATTATTTAGGTATAGAAACATCATCTACCAATTGTTCGGTGGGGATTTTTCAGAATACTGAATTAATTGATTTTATAGAAATAAACGATGGTTATTCTCACGGTGAAGTACTAGCGAAATCGCTTGATACTTTATTGAAGCGGCAGAATTTAGCGATTAAAGATGTTAAAGCAATCGGAATAGGAAAGGGCCCAGGTTCTTATACAGGCTTACGAATTGGAGTCGCTTTTGCAAAAGGACTAGCATTTTCTAACCAAATAAAGCTTATTGCAATTGACAGTTTGAGGAATATGGCTTTGCAAGTTATCCAGAAAAATAGTAGAGAAATAACTAAAGAAGACTTGTTGATTAGTTTGATTGATGCAAGGCGAGACGAGGTTTACCTCCAAATGTTTAGTGGTTATGGTACTTCAATTAGTAGAACAGAAGCTCTAGTTATTGATAATTCAAGTTTTGCAGAGTCGATCGCTTACGAAAAGGTGTATTGTTTTGGAAGTGGCTCCAAGAAACTCACTATGCTCAATGAAACATCTCGTCGGTTTAAACATAGTAGCGATATATTCCCCTCTGTAAAAGGAATGGCTTCTGTTATTCATTCTAATTATTTAGGCGGAATATTTGAAGATTTAGCCTACTTCGAACCGTTTTATTTAAAGGAATTTATTGCTGGTAAGCCTAAAACAAACCATTTGATTCCTTGATTTTAGTTGTAAGTAATTGAATTTTAGGAGCTGAGCATATTCTGTGTTTTTTATAGAAAAAAGTGCTTAAAAACATCTATTCATTATTAAGAAAACACTTACATTTGCCAACCGTTTTTGAAACGGATAGTTCTTAAGAATGACACGGTAAAAAAATATTTTTAGTTTCTTGTTGAATTTAAAAATAAGTATACTTTTGCCGCCCGCTAAAACGGGAATAGTTCTAAACCGAGATATTAAATGAGTTTTAATTTAGCTGGGAAGTTGGATTGGGATTTAGATATATAAATTTTCTAATAGCTAATTGGTTGTTAGTGAAAAGTCAGGCGAGAGTTTGATGAGAGTTCTTTGAAAAGATTGGAAGCATAATAAGAAGGAGACGGAATAGTAAAATATTTTTTGTTTCGAAATTCTTTTGAGAAATGGAGCTAGAATTAAACACTTTTATACAACGAAGAGTTTGATCCTGGCTCAGGATGAACGCTAGCGGCAGGCTTAACACATGCAAGTCGAGGGGCAGCACGGGTGCTTGCACTTGGTGGCGACCGGCGGACGGGTGCGTAACGCGTATGCAACCTACCTTATACAGGGAGATAGCCCAGAGAAATTTGGATTAATATGCCATAATATCATAAAGCCACATGGTTTAATGATTAAAGATTTATCGGTATAAGATGGGCATGCGTATGATTAGCTAGTTGGTGAGGTAATGGCTCACCAAGGCGACGATCATTAGGGGGCCTGAGAGGGTGAACCCCCACACTGGTACTGAGACACGGACCAGACTCCTACGGGAGGCAGCAGTGAGGAATATTGGGCAATGGAGGCAACTCTGACCCAGCCATGCCGCGTGTAGGAAGAAGGCGTTCTGCGTCGTAAACTACTTTTATATAGGAATAAACCTCTCTACGTGTAGAGGGCTGAATGTACTATACGAATAAGCACCGGCTAACTCCGTGCCAGCAGCCGCGGTAATACGGAGGGTGCAAGCGTTATCCGGATTCATTGGGTTTAAAGGGTCCGTAGGCGGCCAAATAAGTCAGTGGTGAAAGCCTCCCGCTCAACGGGAGAACTGCCATTGAAACTGTCTGGCTTGAATCTATTTGAAGTGGGCGGAATACATCATGTAGCGGTGAAATGCATAGATATGATGTAGAACACCTATTGCGAAGGCAGCTCACTAAGTTAGCATTGACGCTGAGGGACGAAAGCGTGGGGAGCGAACAGGATTAGATACCCTGGTAGTCCACGCCGTAAACGATGGTCACTCGCTGCAGGCGATACACGGTCTGTGGCTGAGCGAAAGCATTAAGTGACCCACCTGGGGAGTACGTTCGCAAGAATGAAACTCAAAGGAATTGACGGGGGCCCGCACAAGCGGTGGAGCATGTGGTTTAATTCGATGATACGCGAGGAACCTTACCAAGGCTTAAATGTAGATTGACAGGGGTGGAAACATCTTTTTCTTCGGACAATTTACAAGGTGCTGCATGGTTGTCGTCAGCTCGTGCTGTGAAGTGTCGGGTTAAGTCCCATAACGAGCGCAACCCCTATTTTCAGTTGCCAGCGAGTAATGTCGGGGACTCTGGAGAAACTGCCACCGTAAGGTGAGAGGAAGGTGGGGATGACGTCAAATCATCACGGCCCTTACGTCTTGGGCTACACACGTGCTACAATGGTCGGTACAGAGGGCAGCCACCCCGCGAGGGGGCGCGAATCTCCAAAACCGATCTCAGTTCGGATCGAAGTCTGCAACTCGACTTCGTGAAGCTGGAATCGCTAGTAATCGGATATCAGCCATGATCCGGTGAATACGTTCCCGGGCCTTGTACACACCGCCCGTCAAGCCATGGAAGCTGGGGGTACCTGAAGTCGGTCACCGTAAGGAGCTGCCTAGGGTAAAACTAGTAACTGGGGCTAAGTCGTAACAAGGTAGCCGTACCGGAAGGTGCGGCTGGAATACCTCCTTTTTAGAGACTACTCTATTTCTTGTTTCGTTACAGAAATAGTTTACTGTCCATCCTTTTTATTTGCTTTCAGTTTTTTTTATTAGTCCCATGGACTCCCACTATTGTCATTGTGGGTATTAGCAATGGGAATAATTTAGTCCCATAGCTCAGCTGGTTAGAGCGCTACACTGATAATGTAGAGGTCCGCAGTTCGAGTCTGCGTGGGACTACTAATAAAAGTAATGGGGGATTAGCTCAGCTGGCTAGAGCGCCTGCCTTGCACGCAGGAGGTCATCGGTTCGACTCCGATATTCTCCACTAATAATTATTGCATTTGCAATAAATAGTTCTTAAGAAAACCTTTCCTGGTAGGAATATATAAATGGGTTCGATTCCTAGAGGTTAGACAAAAAGAGAGAGATAGTCGTGAGATTATTTTTTTTGATATTTACATTTATGTGGATATAAAGTTCTTTGACATGATGGACAATAATTGAAGAAAGCAAAGTAAGAAAGCTTATGTAAACACTACGTTTATATATGAAGAAGAGAAGAAGATAAGGGCGTATGGCGGATGCCTAGGCTCTCAGAGGCGAAGAAGGACGTGACAAGCTGCGAAAAGCTACGGGGAGATGCACATAATTAGTGATCCGTAGATATCCGAATGGGGCAACCCGGTATGTTGAAGACATATCACCAGCAATGGGGCAAACGCAGGGAACTGAAACATCTAAGTACCTGTAGGAGAAGAAAACAATAGTGATTCCCTGAGTAGCGGCGAGCGAACGGGGAACAGCCCAAACCAAGATTGTTTCGGCAAACTTGGGGTTGTAGGACTGTAATGTGGACTTAAGATAGATAGTAGAACTACTTGGAACGGTAGGCCAGAGAAGGTGATAGCCCTGTAGACGAAATCGATTTTATACCTAACAGTATCCTGAGTAGTGCGGGGCACGGGAAACCCTGTATGAATCAAGCGGGACCATCCGTTAAGGCTAAATACTCCTGAGAGACCGATAGTGAACAAGTACCGTGAGGGAAAGGTGAAAAGTACTCCGAATAGGAGGGTGAAATAGTACCTGAAACCATACGCTTACAAGCGGTCGGAGGTCTTCGGACTGACGGCGTGCCTTTTGCATAATGAGCCTACGAGTTACTCCTCACAAGCGAGGTTAAGACTTTAAGAGTCGAATCCGAAGCGAAAGCGAGTCTGAATAGGGCGAACTAGTTTGTGGGGGTAGACGCGAAACCGTGTGATCTACCCATGGGCAGGTTGAAGCTGTAGTAACATACAGTGGAGGACCGAACCAGTACATGTTGAAAAATGTTTGGATGACCTGTGGGTAGGGGTGAAAGGCTAATCAAACTCGGAAATAGCTCGTACTCCCCGAAATGCATTTAGGTGCAGCGTTGAGTTAAGTATTATAGAGGTAGAGCTACTGATTGGGCTAGGGGGCTTCACCGCCTACCAACCCCTGACAAACTCCGAATGCTATAATATGTTTCTCAGCAGTGAGGGCATGGGTGCTAAGGTCCATGTCCGAAAGGGAAAGAACCCAGATCATCAGCTAAGGTCCCCAAATGTGTGTTAAGTTGACAAAACGCGGTCAGATTGCATAGACAGCTAGGATGTTGGCTTGGAAGCAGCCATTCATTTAAAGAGTGCGTAACAGCTCACTAGTCGAGCGATTTGGCATGGATAATAATCGGGCATAAATACACTACCGAAGCTATGAACTTGAATTTATTCAAGTGGTAGGGGAGCATTCTAATTGCATTGAAGGTGAACTGTGAGGTTTGCTGGAGCGGTTAGAAAAGAAAATGTAGGCATAAGTAACGTTAAGGAGGGCGAGAACCCCTCCCACCGCAAGACTAAGGTTTCCCCGGCTATGCTAGTCATCCGGGGGTTAGTCAGGACCTAAGGCGTACCCTAACGGGGAAGTCGATGGACAACGGGTTAATATTCCCGTACTTGCTTAAACAGTGATGGAGAGACGGAGTAGTGAAAGTACCGCGTACTGACGGAATAGTACGTTGAAAACCGTAGGTATTGGAGAGGCAGGTAAATCCACCTTTCTAGCTGAAAGTTGATAGTACCAAGAGCCTTCGGGCAATTGGATAGTGTACCTAATCAGACTTCCAAGAAAAACTTCTAAACTTATGTTTAAGCAACCTGTACCGCAAACCGACACAGGTAGTCGAGGAGAGTATCCTAAGGTGGACGAGTGATTCATGGCTAAGGAACTAGGCAAAATAGACCCGTAACTTCGGGAGAAGGGTCCCCTGTAGTAATACAGGGCGCAGTGAAAAGGCCCAGGCGACTGTTTATCAAAAACACAGGACTCTGCTAAGTTGAAAGACGATGTATAGGGTCTGACACCTGCCCGGTGCCGGAAGGTTAAGTGGAGATGTTAGTCTTCGGATGAAGCATTGAAATGAAGCCCCGGTAAACGGCGGCCGTAACTATAACGGTCCTAAGGTAGCGAAATTCCTTGTCGGGTAAGTTCCGACCTGCACGAATGGTGTAACGATCTGGGCACTGTCTCGGCCATGAGCTCGGTGAAATTGTAGTAACGGTGAAGATGCCGTTTACCCGCAGTGGGACGGAAAGACCCCGTGAACCTTCACTATAGCTTTACATTGACTTTGGGTAAACGATGTGTAGGATAGGTGGGAGACTATGAAGCTGGCACGCTAGTGTTGGTGGAGTCAACCTTGAAATACCACCCTTCGTTTATCTGGAGCCTAATCCCGTAAGGGAGACAGTGTATGGTGGGTAGTTTGACTGGGGTGGTCGCCTCCAAAAGAGTAACGGAGGCTTTCAAAGGTTCCCTCAGCACGCTTGGTAACCGTGCGTAGAGTGCAATAGCATAAGGGAGCTTGACTGTGAGACTGACAAGTCGAGCAGGTACGAAAGTAGGATATAGTGATCCGGTAGTTCCGTATGGAAGGGCTATCGCTCAAAGGATAAAAGGTACTCCGGGGATAACAGGCTGATCACTCCCAAGAGCTCACATCGACGGAGTGGTTTGGCACCTCGATGTCGGCTCGTCACATCCTGGGGCTGGAGAAGGTCCCAAGGGTTGGGCTGTTCGCCCATTAAAGTGGCACGCGAGCTGGGTTCAGAACGTCGCGAGACAGTTCG
>Ga0209533_1000365_pt1 | contig 43810 bp, 40 predicted proteins | sample COG_04_FD_184748 | JGI IMG/M metagenome (GOLD analysis project Ga0209533, IMG submission 184748) | Pelagic Microbial community sample from North Sea - COGITO 998_met_04 (SPAdes) (version 2) | ecosystem: Environmental > Aquatic > Marine > Neritic zone/Coastal water | place: Helgoland, sampling...
ATACCTTCGAAAGCACGGCCAAATAGTTGATCCGCACGTCTAGTCCCATAAACGTCGGCAGTAACGAAGGTACGCACACCTTTGTCGTAAGCACCACGTAGATTGCTGATAAATTCTTCTTCGCTAAGAGTCTTGCCAAAATGCATAAATCGACCCCCACTCCATGTACCGTAAGCGCTTTGTGTTAAATCCATGCTGGAATCATAAAAAAACTCAAACATAAATCAAGAGTAAAGCCGTTTAATCTACAGCCATGGACTCAGGTCTAAAGATTTGTAAAAACTACTTGCTTTCTAAGTAGCTCTATTTAGTCTGTTGGCGATTAACCCTTATAAACTATAATGAACGCTCCCGCTCAATTAAAAATAAATCCTATTGTACCTGTTATTATTTTCGTAATAGTTATTTTACTACTTTTTCTTAGACCTTTTGCTGTGATCAAAACTGGTCATGTCGGTGTGGTCTCTCTATTTGGTAAGGTCGATGACAAAGAGCTCCCAGAGGGTTTTCATATTATCAACCCACTCAAAAAAGTAACTCTCTACAACTGTCAAAACCGTGAAATCACTCTTACTAATGTTGGTGTTCCTTCGCAAGATCAGTTGATTACTAGTGTTGATATCACTGTACAATGGAGAGTAGACAAAACTCAAGCTGCTGAAGCCTCACGTGATACAGGTGAGATTGGTAAATTAGAAACTGTTTACCTTATGCCTACTCTACGCTCTCTATTAAGAGAAGCAGGTAAAAAAGTGACTAAAGCTGAACAATTCTATAACGATGAAACTCAAAAAAATATGCAAATGAGTATTAGAGAGGGGCTTACCCCTCTTTCTAGTAAAGGTATTTTGATTGAAGCTGTACTTATCAGAAAAGTAGAACTTCCTCGTACTATTAGTGAAGGTGTGGAGAATAAGAAGCGTCAAGACCAATTAGCTGACCAACAAGAAGCTGAGCTTCGTCGTTTTGAAACTGAGCAGCAGCAAAAAATTGCTCAAGCCAAAGCTGAGAAAAACGCTGCTATCGAAGAAGCCGAGAAGCGTATCGCCCTTGCTGACGCCAGAGCTTATGAGATTACTGCCGAAGCAAAAGCTCGTGCCGAAGCTATCAAAATCGAAGGTGAAGCTCTACGTAACAACTCAGAGGTTATCAAACTACGCTCTATCGAAAAATGGAATGGTTCTGTCCCTCATGTGATGATGGGCGAAGGTGGTGCTGTTCCTATGATTAACCTTGGTGATGTCACTAAGTAATGCTCGTCTTTTGGCGAAATTGAACAGATTCAAAAAAATGCGGTTCTCGAGTAGCTTTTTCTACACTCCGCTGCCCCGTTTTTTTCATCAGTCCAATTTCATCCAAAACTCAAAGCATTTCTTTTAACTTAATTGTTAATTTTTATTTTACTTTCAAAGAGCTCATTTAGCCTTGCTAGATGAGCTTTTTTATTTACGGATGGATGTTGCACGAACATGCTTGACGATTTCATCTGGCTTTCCTAGTGTGTACTTGTAACTAAATTAGTAATCCAATCCTGCTCTATTATGCAAAATCTACCCCCTCTTATTGGTATTGTTGCCATGACTTCTGAGCGAATTATCGGTCTAGATGGTGGATTACCATGGCATTTGCCAGAAGACTTAGCTTTCTTTAAGCAAACCACGCTCAACCACCCTATCCTCATGGGGCGTAAAACTTTTGACTCCATCGGTAAGTCTCTACCTAAAAGAACCAATATTGTTCTCACTCGTGACGCTCACTGGGTGGGTGACGAAAACAGTGTCACTATCACTAGTTTAGATGAGCTAGGTGCTCTTGATTTAGATGCGTCAAAACCTATCTTCATTATTGGAGGGGCACAAATCTACACAAATCTACTCGAACAGCTTGACGGGCTCTATGTTTCATTGGTAGAAGAGAATTATCCTGGTGACACTCAATTCCCTGAATTTGAGTCTTATTTCCCGCATAAAAAATTAGTAGAAGACTTTTCTGATTTTACTGTATACTATTATTCTAAATAATGATGTTAAAACCTTTTATTTACTTATTCGCTTTTGGTTGTTTTTGTTCAGCTAGCACTATTGAGCTCGCTCGTGTGTTTAGCCCGTTAACTCTACTTGATACTGGCACAGCTAGCAACTTGCAGCAAGATGGAGAACCGCTACCTGTAGCCGTGATGGAGCGCCCTATTGCCATTAGTGGCAGAATGCCAGAAGCTCTTATTGAGGCGGTGGCTATTCCCTTTGCCATTGATACCAATCAGCCTGCTCTCTACCAAGTCAGTGAGGCTAACCTCATTGCTTTATGCGGTGTAGAAATAGAAGCTAATATTGATGAAAATGATGCGTTAAATATAAAACTCATCATGCCATCTAAGGAAGCCATTCAAGATATTGATATCACACTCAAGCAACTTGTTGAGCTCATCCTCATGTCTATTGAAAAGACTCTCAGCGCCAACACTCATGGTGAAAAATGGGAGTCACAAATAAACCTAACCTTTGAGGGTGATGGTGCGGCAGACCTCATTAATAGCAACAAGACTATCGAATTTCTTTCTGAAACTGAAAAAGTAGAAAGTAAAGCTAATGAACAGCCAGAAGAAGAAATCAAAGATGAAACTATAGAAACTCTAGAAGAAATTGAGCTCTAAGCTCAATCAATCTATACACTTATGGATATTTCTACTTCTGAAATTTGGGCCGTTATAGGCTTCTTTATAGTGGCTTTTATTATAGGTTCTACCCCTTTTGGTTTAATTATAGGTAAGGCTAAGGGAGTTGATATCAGAGAGCTTGGTTCAAAGAATATTGGAGCTACGAATGTTGGGCGCAATCTAGGTAAGAAGTTTGGCTTTCTCTGCTTTTTCTTAGATGGGCTTAAAGGTTGGATTCCTACATACATTGCTAAACAACTCTGGGTGATTGAAGGTCGCGACCCTATACCTCTAAGTTTGCCAGAGGGGCTTATTACACCTCCATTTATGGTCACAGAGGCTGACGCTTGGTGGGCGCAACTCATCCCTATCGTGGTTGGTCTATTAACCATTCTTGGACACAATTACTCTATTTGGCTCAAATTCAAAGGAGGCAAAGGTATAGCAAGCTCATTTGGAGTACTCCTAGCTCTCATGCCTGTCGGCATAGCTTGTATCTTAGTTATTTGGATGATCACTTTGCTCATCAGTCGCTATGTCTCAGTTGCTAGTATCGTAGCTGCTGTTGCTCTACCTATCATGACTCATATTGGAGCTAGGCTACACGGCAGATGGGAAGATGGCACATGGAATAAGCCTTTGTTTATCTTATCTCTTATATTAGCCTTTCTTGCTGTATGGAGACACAGAACTAATATAGTTAGACTTTTAGCAGGTACAGAAGAACCGATTAAATTAAAGAAAAAAGTCAACACTAACCATTAGAGTGATTGATAATTAACCCAATTAATGTACTTTTTATAACATGAAACCGACTATTGGAATAATTGGAGCAGGCTCTTGGGGAACAGCACTCGCTTTTACTGTGAGCAAAAATGCCAAGCAGGTCTATTTACTAGCCCGTAATGCAGAACAAGCAAGCATCCTCAAGCAAGATAATCAAAACAAAAAGTACCTTCCTGGTTATAGCTTCCCTGATCATTTAAGCGTGGAGTCTTCTTATGAATGCCTTACCCAATGTGATATTATTATCAGTGTCGTACCTACAGCTCATTATCGCAGTATTTTTCAAAAAATCTCCAGCGAGGTGAGCCTCACTTCTAAACAAATCATCCTCAATGCTTCTAAAGGTATCGAACTTGCTACCGGTCTTGGCATGAGCTCTATTCTCAAAGAGTACTTTCCAGAAGCCAAAGTCGGAGTCCTTTCTGGCCCTACTTATGCAGAAGAAGTGATGGACGACCTACCTACTTGCTGCGTTATTGCTATGGATTGTGATAATGATGTGAGTCAAGCTCAACTCTATCTAAGCCATCAGCGCCTGCGCTGCTATCGTAGCCTAGACTTACGTGGTGTTGAGCTCGCTGGAACAGTTAAAAACACGATGGCGATTGCTTCTGGCATCTCTCGTGGTTTAGGGTTTGGTTACAATGCTACATCGGCTCTTATCACACGTGGGCTAGCTGAAATGATTCGTCTAGGAGCTGCGCTTGGTTGTAACCCTGAAACTTTCATGGGCTTATCTGGTGTGGGTGATCTAATTTCGACCTGCAGCACCGATATGTCACGTAACTTTCAAGTAGGTCTCAAGCTCTCAGAAGGCAAGTCAGTCGAGCAAGCTATTGCTGAGATTGGCATGGTGACAGAGGGTGTCCCTAATACTGAGTCTATTTATGAGCTGGCTCGTAAGCATGGGGTGCGCACACCTCTTATTGATGCTGTTTACTCTATTTTATTTCAAGACTTCTCAGCGATTAAGGCTCTACAAAGTCTGCTTGAAACCGAACCAGGAACGGAATAATTTTGCTTTTTTTTAGTAAGCACTCTATCTTTTCAAAAAATCAAAAACAAATTAACTCAAAATAAATTATGTCAGTTGTAGCTACTCAATTAAAAAAAGGTCAATGTATCGAATATCAAGGGGAACGTGGTATTGTACTCGGTATTGAACACCGCACTCCAGGTAAAGGTAACGCACTTATTGCGGCCACTATTCGCTCTTTTAAAACTAATAAAACAAAAACAATTCGTTTTGCTTCTGGAGAAAAGGTTGAAATTATCGAAACCGACCGTCAGAAATTAGAGTACAGTTACAAGGACCAAACTGGCTACCATTTTATGGACACTAACACTTACGAAAGTGTCGCTCTACAAGAAGATTTAGTGGCTGATGCCCTGCCATTACTTAAAGAAGGGCAAGAGGTCGAAGTCCTCTTCCTCGCGGGCGAAGCTGTCACCGTTTCTCTACCTCCTAGTGTAGAGCTTACTATCACGAGTTCAGCTGAAGGAGTCAAAGGCAACACAGCCAACAACCCTAGTAAACCTGCTACTTTAGAAACAGGGCTTACTATTCAAGTCCCCCTCTTTGTTAAGGAAGGCGAAACTATCAAAATCAACACGCTCGATAACTCTTACATGAGTCGCGCTTAATTATGTCTGATATCCGATTAGCAGGTAGCCGAGTATCTACATGGGGCGAAGGTCCTGTTTGGTGGAACTATTCTCTTTATTACGTAGATATAGAAAAACATCTACTGATTCAGTATCGCCCAACTACAGATAAACAGCAAACATGGGACATTGGAGAACGTATTGGGTTCGCAGTTCCTACTGACCTAAATAATATCTGGATTATAGGCACAGACACAGGCCTATATACCTTTAACTTGAGTAATTCAGACAAACAACCTCTAGGTGACCCTGAAGCTGACAAGAGTAATAACCGCTTTAACGATGGCAAGTGCTCTCCAGATGGGCATCTATTTGCAGGTACGATTAGCCTCGTCAAGGAAACTGGCGATGCTGCACTCTACCGCCTGAGCAAAGGTGATTTAGAAATCAGTGTCGCCCATCCTAATGTGACTAATTCCAATGGAATTATTTGGAACCTTGCAGGCGACAAGTGTTATTATATTGATACCCCTACACAAAAAATCCTTGTTTTTGATTACAAAGATGGAGAGCTGAGTAACCCTAGCACTCTAACTGATACAACAGCTACAGAAGGCTCACCAGATGGTATGACTATTGATAGTGATGGCAATTTATGGGTGGCATTCTGTCACGGTTCTTGTGTTGTTAATTACAACGGTCAAACAGGAGACATGATTCAAACCATTGATTTACCATGTATGGAAACGACATCTGTCGCCTTTGGTGGTGATGATTTAGCAACCCTTTATGTCACAACAGGTATTCATAAAACCGAGGTTGAAGACCTCGCTGGCAGAGTGCTTGCTATTCATAACCTTGGGGTTAAAGGTATTCCTACTGGCTGTTTTCATTTAGCTGAGTAAAAATACTCTACTTATATCCAAAAACGTAAACTTTAGAGCATTTTTTGAAGTCTAACAATTAAAGTTACTCTATATTTTAGTGTGATTTTTTACTTGCTTTTTCATTCTAACCCACTTAAACATACTGCCTCTTAACAATTTCTTATATCATGTCTAAACATAACAGTCTCAAAGCAAGTGGTGGCGCTAAGCAAGGTCAAACAGTTCTTAAGCGTTTCGAACGTGTAAAACTTCTTAAAGAGCGTGGTGCTTGGGAAGAAGGTAGTAGCGCAATTGGTTTGCCAAAAACTACACCTAACGCTTAATCACTTTTTAAGCATCTAATCAAAAATAAGGTGGTCTTTTATAGACTGCCTTTTTTTGTCTATTAGGCTTTATACAGTCCCTTCTTTTACTTATATTACTCTCATGCGTCTTAACCGTTATTTATCTCGTTGTGGATTAGGATCACGTCGTGATTGTGATAAAATTATCGAAGCAGGTCTAGTTTCTATTAACGGTGAGGTCTGTAAGCAGCTCAACTTTGTCGTCGCAGAGGATGATAAAGTCGTTTATGACTCTAAAGCTCTTGAGCCTATCGATGCCGAGGTGGTACTCTGGCACAAACCTAAAGGCTGTGTTTGCAGTAAAAAAAGCGAACAAAAGATTCCCTCTATTTACCATTTATTACCTAAACGCCTACATCATTTATCTCCTGTAGGGCGTCTTGATGCCGCCACAGAGGGCTTACTCATTCTTACTAATGATGGTGATTTGGCTCAACAAATTGCCTCACCAAAACATGGTGTGCAAAAAGAGTACCTCGTCACTCTCAATCAAGCTTTTGAGAAAGACAAGCTAACGCCCCTTCTCAAAGGTATCTACAGCAAAGAAGAAGGTAAAATGAAGTTTGATGCAGTCAAACGCATCTCAGCGAGGCGCTTGGTCGTCGTTTTGTCTCAAGGCAAAAACCGTCAAATCCGCCGTATGTTTCAAACACTTGGTTTTAGGGTTGAAAAGTTAGTGCGTGTGCGTGTTGGTGGACTTTGGGATGCTGATTTACCTCTTGGGTCATGGCGCTTCTTAGGGCAAGCTGAGTGGGAAAAAATATTCAATACCAATATGGAACTCAAAGGTTATTTAACCCTTGAAAGTCTTGCGGCTAAAGGTTCATCAGATAGATCTAATTCAAGTAAAAACTCTGCCAAAAATAACCCTCGCAGAGGTGCTAGCTTCCAAGAGCGCAAGGAGGAAAGTCGCGCTAACTCTAGACGCTCAACAGGTAAGCAGTACAAAAAAAGAGGTTAATTCATATTCTTAACTACATTTACTCTTATGCTTTCGCAAAAACATGCTGAAAAATTAGCCGAGCAAGCTATCCTTAATAACGAAGCGACTTTATCCAAAATGAGAGAATCTCAAGGAGACTCCTCAACTGCGAGCTCTGACTCCAGTACTAAGGTTGAGCCTCAACTAGAGATTTTGGAGAAAGTTACCAAAACCTCTATTTTTAGTAGCAAACCTAAGCTCTCTTTAAAACAGGTGATGATTACTGGTGCTTCTTCAGGCTTTGGAGAGGAATTTGCCAAACAGTTAGCGCCTCACGCAGAACATTTAGTGCTCATTGCTCGTCGCAAAAAACTCCTCAAAACATTAGCCAAGGAGTTAAAAGCTCAACATGGTATAAAAATTACCTTACTTAGTGGTGATTTAACCAAGCCTCGCTTCAAAGCTAAAATTGAACGTTACCTAAGAAATAAAGGCGCTAACCTTGATTTGCTTATCAATAATGCTGGGTTAGGAGATTACGGTAGCTTTGAATCTGCAGATTGGGATAAATTGCAACAAATCATCGAGGTTAATATCACCTCTCTATTGCAACTCACTCACGCAGCTATCCCTAAGCTAAGAGCTAACAAAGGCAGTATTATCAATATTAGCTCTCTATCTCATCTCATTCCTATGCCTGACTTTGCAGTCTATGCAGCGTCTAAAGCCTTTGTCTCTAGCTTTTCTGAGGCTTTAGCTATCGAGTTAGAAGAGCAAGGCATTAATGTGTTAGATGTATGCCCTGGACCTATTAGTACTAACTTTGGACAAGTAGCCTTAAGACGTGGCAACAAAGCTGAAATTAAGCGTCCTAGCTGGGTTAAAATATCCAAAGAGCAGATGGTGAGAGAAACACTCCAAGCGTTATCTAAAAAGCAAGGCAAGCTCTACCCTGGCCTAGGTGTTAAAATTGCGGCTACGGTACTAGCAGCCCTACCTATTTTTGCGATCAGAGCTATTGTAAGAAAACGCCCTTGGAGTTAAGTAGACTAAAGCATTAAGTAATTATGAAAGTTTACACGTATAAAAAATGTGATAGTTGCCGCAAAGCCACTAAATGGCTCAACGAGCAAAATATTCCATTCGAAGAAATCGCCATACGCGAGACACCACCTAGTATCACAGAGCTAGAATCTATGCTAAAAGCGCAAGGTTCCCTCAAGCCTCTATTTAATACATCTGGCATGGATTACCGCTCTATGGGGCTTAAAGATACTCTGCCTAACCTATCTGAGCAGCAAGCGCTCACACTGCTGAACGAAAATGGCAACTTGGTTAAACGCCCTTTTGTTATTAGCGACGACATCCATCTGGTAGGCTTCAAACAAGCTCAGTGGGAAGCTGCTTTTAATCGCTCTAAGTAAAATAAAATTTATCACTCAACTCCTCTGTTTAATTATTGTTATTAGCAGAGGCTTTTAGTTTTACCCTTACTTCTTTAAGTTTTTGCAAGATTTTAGCCACTTTATTAGGGTATTCTACAGCTAAATTCCTACTTTCGGCTACATCATCAGCTAGATTGAATAACTCACACTTCACGACAAAAAATAGGTTGATAGAATGATGCTTGACCCACCTCGTTTAAAGCTAAAATACAACTGTAAACCCCAAACATCTTGTTTAGTTAAGATCACTTGAAGATACATTCAACTGATGCAGCACATGATAAATAAAGTGACGATAATGGCCTGCCAGCTATTCCCAAGCTTGAGAATTATTAAAGTCAAAACTCCTACTAATGAGAGTTTGACTGGTAGGCAAAATAGATATGCTCTTAACTAACAGTTCTTGACGCTCATTTCAATCTAAAAGCATAGTGAAAGACTGCCTAGTTTTAGTGCTATTTCTAAGTAGACTTAGCTAATAACTGACTTGAATTGGCAATCGTGACCACTAAATAGCGCAACAAAAGCCATATACTCACAGGTAATATAAGAATTTGTAGCGTCAAAATACTTAAGCTCCAAACAGCTAATTGCAGTAAGTGATACGATAGTTGCTCCCTTTGTTTCCAGACCTGACTCATATATTCCTTCGTCATCTTGCCTTTAGTTAAAAAGCTAGCCTCTTCTCCCTCAGCCATTTGATTTTCAAAATCCTGCTTAAACTCTATTAAGTAACTCTGGTGAGGTTGAATTTTTGCTTCAAAAAAATGCTCATTTAATAAACCTTCAACTAAAAAAGCTGTAGCTAAAACAAGGCGTAATGGTAATAAAATTAAAATTATTTTCTTCATCAATTTACGCAACCATAACGCTCGCTGATGATTGACATATAAACTAATAATACCTAGTAGAAGTAATAGTGCTACGACTTTTAGAAATAGGACTTCACCTAAAATATCATGGATGAGCTTTTCCACTCCTAATAAAGCCATGACTGTAAGCATTGTATCACTGAGTCTTTCCGCTAAATCATTAATGGGATCTAATGCTTCACCTGCAGCAATAGATAAGCCCACACCTGCAGGTGCTGCCTCAATTTCGGAATCTTGCACTACAGAGACAATCCCATTCACCCCCGCACTAAGTGCATACAGTGATGCCACTCTTAGCATGGATTGTTTAAAAAACTTATCTGCTGAATCATCAGCAAACAACCAACCCAAACTCTGAGGCTTGAACCAAAAAACAAGAGCAATGAGCAGCAAGAACAGAGAAATTATCCATCTAACACGCTTTTGTTCTAATGATAATTTCTCAAACATATTGAATCTCTGTAAGTTATGACCTTCTCAATAAGAGCGAGTTTCCTGTCATTTCTGACGATTTTTCGACCCCTAACATATCAAGTAAAGTTGGAGCTATATCAGCTAAGATTCCATCTTTAAGCTCTACACCATCAATATTATTAGCTACGTAAATAGCATGTACGAGAAATGTCGTATGAGCTGTATTGGGTGAGCCATCTGGTTCGCGCATTTTTTCGCAATTACCATGATCGGCAGTCACGATTAACTGACCATCTAACTCGAGTACCTTTTGCGTGATTCTCGCCACAGCATCATCAATCGTTTCTACAGCTTTAATTACCGCTTGGATATCTCCTGTATGACCTACCATATCAGGATTAGCGTAATTAATAATAACCAAATCATAGTTCTCGACATTATCTAAGACATATTCAGTGACTTGCTCAGCATTCATCTCAGGTTGCAAGTCATAAGTAGCTACCTTGGGCGAAGGAATAATATGCCTATCTTCACCAGCAAAAGGCACCTCATCACCACCATTAAAGAAATACGTCACGTGGGGGTATTTTTCTGTCTCAGCAATCCTCAACTGATTGAGTCCTGCCTGAGAAACCACCTCACCTAAACACCCTTTGAGTTCTTGCGCAGGAAAAATAACCTCACAATCAAAGGTAGCATCATACTGAGTCATGGTGTAATAGTCCACCTTAGGCTGTACCTTGCGCTCAAAGCCATCAAAGTCTTGTTGCAAAAACACCTGTGATAACTGGCGCGCTCTATCTGACCTGAAGTTCACAAAAATAACCACATCACCGTCCTGCACACGTTGTTCATTATGCCCACGGAAGATATGACTCTCGACAAACTCATCTGTCATACCTTTAGCGTAACATTCTTTGAGTATGTCACTTGCTGAGCTTGTAGCTTGCTCACCTACACCGTCTACGATGGATTCCCACGCTAGCTGAGTACGCTCCCAACGAGTATCCCTATCCATGGCGTAATAACGCCCAACTAGAGTGGCTAAATTAATATCTAAATTTGCTAAATCTGCTTCTAATTTGCTGAAGTATTTTTGACCGTCTGTTGGTAGTGTGTCACGTCCATCGCTAATACCATGCACCCAAATATTCTCAGTAGCTATATCTGCCTCACAGGCTTGTTTACACAGGGCAACTAAATGATCCTGATGAGCATGCACTCCTCCATCGGATACAAGACTAATAAGGTGTAATCGAGACCCTCTTGATTTAGCTGTGTTGATGGCTTTTTGTAGCACTTCATTATCCTTGAGCGTGTTTTCTCTGATATCTTTATTGATACGGGTTAAATACTGATAAACGATACGCCCAGCTCCTAAGTTCAAGTGTCCCACCTCAGAGTTACCCATTTGCCCTTCTGGCAATCCTACTTCTTCGCCTGAAGCCGTGATATAGCTCTGCGGGTATTTAGGCCATAGTTTCTCACGATGAAAGGGAATTTTAGCCATTTGTACCGCATCACCTTGGCTTTCTACATCTTGATTAGGGTTCACACCCCAACCATCTCTAATAATGAGGACTACTGGTTTTTTCATAAATACTTGTTAAAAATTACTATGGTTTATTAGCTTTCTCTGCTTGTTCATCTAAAAATATTTTTTCAAATGTGGCATAATCTTGTTCCCTTGATTTAGAAACTAATTCGTATTGATAAAGGTGCTTTTGGGTTAATTCATATTCAGCATTCTCCATGCGCAACTCAATACTATCTGCATCATCACCTCTATTATGCAAGCGTTTACGTAATTCTTCAAGCTCTACTGATACAAATAAATCTACCAGAGAGGCTTGCACTAGTGGATGCTCGCAAGCTCTAATTTGCGCGGCTCCTTGTACATCAATATCAATAAGTACGTTTTTACCCTGCTCTAGGTGATTCACCACCTCAGCAATCAGTGTTCCATAATAAGCATTATGCACCTGAGCGTACTCGAGGAATTCTCCACGCTCTATTTTAGCAGTAAAGTCATCCACCGTGAGAAAGAAGTAGTCTTTGCCATGTTCCTCACCTGCACGCATTGCACGTGTCGTCGCCGAAATAGCATAATACGCCATATCTTTCTGTTGTAACTGACGACAAAGCGTGGTCTTACCTGAGCCAGAGGCTCCAGAAACGACAAGTAATACAGACATAATCTTAACGGATAGTATCAGTACCAAAGTAAGGCACTAAGGCTTGCGGTAGTTTAATACTCCCATTTTCTTGCTGTCCTTGCTCTAAGACAGCTACCATTAAGCGAGGTAGAGCAAGTCCACTACCGTTGAGCGTATGACAAAACTGATTATTACCATCTTCATCTTTATAACGTAATCTCATACGACGCGCCTGATAATCTCCAAAATTAGAACAACTAGAAATCTCTAGATACTGCCCTTGCCCAGGTGCCCACACCTCTAAATCATAAGTCTTCTGCGCACTAAACCCTAAATCTCCAGAGCATAACTCAACTACTTGATAATGCAGCCCCAATTTCTGTAAGGCTGATTCAGCATGCCCTGTGAGTATTTCCAAAGTTTCATCACTATCCTGTGGCTTGACGATTTGAACCAGCTCGACTTTCTCAAATTGATGCAGGCGGATAATACCACGATTCACCTTACCTGCAGCACCAGCTTCCTGCCTAAAACAAGGTGTATGAGCTGTCATCTTAATAGGTAGCTGATCTTCGCTCAATAAATGCTCACGATACAAGTTCGTCACTGGAACTTCCGCTGTAGGAATGAGAAATAAATCTGCAGCCTCGTTATCATCCTCTCCCTTAATGGCATACATATCTTCGCCAAATTTAGGCAACTGACCTGTGCCTTGCATACATTCTGCCAATACCATGTGAGGCACGTTAACCTCCTCATAGCCGTTTTCTTCTGTCTGTAAATCCAGGAGAAACTGTATCAAAGCACGCTGCAATTTAGCCCCCTTACCGCGATACGCCACAAAACCAGAACCAGAGAGACGCACCCCTCCTTCAAAATCAATCAAACCTAAACGTGTCGCTATTTGCACATGATCTTCAGGCTCATCTACAGGAAGTTTCTCACCCCATGAACGGATATAAACATTATCCGCATCACTGGCACCAGCTACGCAGGCTAAATGAGGGATGTTAGGGGTATTCAAGAGTAACTGTTCTTGCTCTTGGCTCGCCGCCTGAGCTTGTTCCTCAATAGCTTTGATTTCATCACCAATACCACGCACTGTAGCTTCAATCTCTGATGAATCCTCACCCTTTTGTTTGAGCTGACCAATCTGCTTAGATATTTGCTTGCGTTGCGCTTGCAACTCTTGTTTTTGAGTCTCTAGCTTACGGCGTTGTTCATCACAGCTAAGAATCTCATCAATCACCACTCCTAAACCAGCAGAACGTAAGTCTAACTGCTGTTTAAATAAGTCAGGTTTGCTGCGTATTTCTTTAATATCTAACATAGTGATGTAACGAGTAAAATTCTATCAACTGTAGTAATGCCTAGCCCTTTAAAAATCAAGACGCTTTTAAAGCAGTTTCAAAACAAACAGCTACAATCATGGCGCAAAAAAGCCCACTTCAATCAAGAAGCAGGCTTTTTATTGTTATAACTAATCGCTGGGTTTAATATTTCTTGCGTGAACTAGGTTTGAATGATGACTTACCACGAGGGCGGCGAGAGTCACCATCACCAGCAGGCTTGTAACCACCACCTGAACCACCTCGACCTCTGCCTTTGCTTCGGTCACGATCTCGGTCTCTACTATCTCCTCTAAATTTTTTGGATTTTACTTTTTCTTGAGCGACTTGCACCATCATTTTGACGCCTTTGTAAGAGCATTGATTGAGCTTCATCAAGGCCTCTTCCTCTAGCTCTACTTTGAGCTCAAAGAATGAAAATGATTCGAGTAGATGGGTTTTGCCAATTTCCAAGTGATTGTCTTCCATACCTTCTTGAATCACACTATTGAGCGTTTCTGGTTCCAGCTTATGCTTAGAACCTAGATTGATATGAAAACGTGTGAAGCCATTGCGGCGCTTGACTTCTCTACGCTCTTGTTGAATTTCATCATCTGTTTTATCACTGTTGCGGTCCTTTTTCTTATTAGATTTTTCTGATAAGATAGGACGGGCATTTTTGTAATAACTTAAGAATTGATTGAATTCAGCTGAGACAAATTTCTGGATAAGTTCCTCGCGGCTTAAATGCTGGAGCTTACCATAGATACTTTCTAAGAAAGGCTCGAGTTGCTTCTCATCAACTTGCGTGTCCTTAATTTTGTCCATGAGTTTGTAGAGTTGTTGTCTACAAATGGATTCTGGTGTAGGTGCGTTTTCTTGGGTAAATAAAATTCCTGAAGTACGCTCAATTTCTTGGATTTTGCGACCATCACGACCTGTAGCTATCACAACAGAGATACCCTTGTTACCTGCTCGACCTGTACGCCCACTACGGTGAGTGTAAACCTCGGCATCATCAGGCAAGCTGTAGTTAATCACATGAGTGAGGTTATCCACATCTAGACCACGTGCTGCAACATCTGTCGCTACGAGGATTTGAATATTTCCACGTCTGAAACGCTCCATGACATCATCACGCTGACCTTGGGTCATATCTCCATGCAAGGCATCTGAATTATAGCCATCGAGGACTAACTTATTGGCAATATCCTTAGTGTCTTTACGGGTACGACAAAATATAATCCCATAAATCTCAGTATTAAAGTCAACAAGACGTTTAAGCAAACCGTACTTGTCACGTTGCTGTACTGAGTAATACACATGGCTCACATTAGCGGTGCCTGTATTAACTCTAGACGCTGACATCTCCACTGGCTTATTCATGTATTTCTGTGTGATACGAGAAATAGCTGGAGACATAGTAGCAGAAAATAGTAAAGTTTGCTTACTCTTAGGAGTTTGTGAGAGGATATCATCCAACTCTTCTTTAAAACCCATAGTGAGCATTTCATCAGCCTCATCAAGTACGACATGTCTCACTTCTCCGAGTTGTAATTTCTTACGTTTCATCAAATCTCGAGCTCGCCCTGGAGTGCCTACTACCACTTGAGCTCCTTTATTCAACGCTTTGAGTTGTGGCTCTATACTTGCTCCACCGTAAACAGCGAGTACATTAAGCCCGTCTTTATATTTTGAGTAGTTAATAAGATCTTTTGAAATTTGCAAACACAGTTCACGTGTCGGGCAGAGAATTAGCACCTGTGTTGCTTTATTAGTAACATTGACTAAATCAATAGTTGGTAGACCAAAGGCAGCTGTTTTACCAGTTCCTGTTTGGGCTGAAGCAATCAGATCTTGCTCTGATTCTAAAATATGCGGAATAGCTTTGGCTTGAATCTCCGTGGCTTCGGTGAAACCTAGAGTATCAATAGCTTTTAATGTGTCAGCTTGGAGTCCAAGCTCGTTGAATAATATCATAATAATTGTGGTAAAAAGAGCTATTAATAGCCCTATAATTGGATGCTTATTTATAGCATCTACCACTCTACGCTCCACGCGATGACAAAGTCGTTGACACCAAAAATAATCGTTAAATCTCAGTCACCTGAGATGGTGTAAAAATAGAGAATAAAATCCCCTACTATAAAGTCGCCTACAAGAGGCTTAAATATAAAGAGACCTCTGCAAAACTTTAAAATAATATGATTTTAGATAAAATTGAGTGTGATGAAAAATTCGTGGAAGCGCAGTGTATAAAGGATACTCGAGAACCGCGAAAGTTTTTAATCCGCTCAATTTTGCTAAAAGTGAAGGATGTGCAGAGGTCTATGAAGCCTCAAGAGTTATAAGCTCTTGAGGCTTTCAATAAGTCAGATATCTATTGCTAGATTATCTTGAGTAAAGCTCAACTACAAGCTGTACGTTAGCAATGCTTTCTGCATCACTTGCTTCTGGAAGGCGATTAACAACAGCTTCTTTCTTGTCTGTGTCAATACTAAGCCATTCAGGAACGATAGCATTTTGTGTTAAGTCTAAGTTTTTAAGTGCAAGTTGTTGTGATGAAGCTTTTTCAGAAACTTTGATCACTTGACCTGGCTTAATTTTGTAACTTGGGATGTCTACTTTTTGACCATCCACAAGGATGTGTCCATGATTCACGAGCTGACGAGCAGCATCACGAGTGTTAGCTAAACCTAAACGGTAGCAAACATTGTCTAAACGACACTCAAGTAATTGTAAAAGTGTATCACCTGTTACGCCGCGACTGTTAGCAGCTTCTTGGTAATAACGACGGAATTGCTTCTCTAAAACACCGTAGGTAAAACGGAGCTTTTGTTTCTCACTAAGAGCAACAGAGTAATCAGATTTCTTACGACGACCTGCACGCATGCCGTGCTGACCAGGAGGGAAGTTTCTGCGTTCTAAAGTTTTAGATGGGCCAAATAGAGCCACACCAAAACGGCGATTGATTTTTTCTTTGGGTCCAGTATAACGAGCCATAATATATATAAATTGTTAAAAATTAAACGCGACGAGCTTTCTTAGGTCTACAACCATTATGTGGCACAGGCGTGACATCGTAGATGCCTTTTACTTTAATCCCAAGAGTAGTGATAGCTCTAACAGCAGCTTCACGACCAGCACCTGGGCCTTTGATTTTCACATCAACACTCTTTAAGCCGTGGCTAAGTGCTTGTTGACATGCGTCTTTAGATACAACCTGAGCAGCATATGCAGTACTCTTACGAGAACCTTTGAAGCCCATTTTGCCAGATGTTGACCAACCGATTGAGTTTCCTTTGCGATCAGTTATCGTTACTAAAGTGTTATTAAATGTAGCAATGATGTGAACTACACCATCTGAAATGTTTTTACTTTTTTTAGATTTGTGAATTTTAATTGCTTCTTCACCTTCACCTAGAATTTCTGCAAAAATATCTTTTTTCTCTTCAGGAGCTTGTGAGGCTTTTTCCACAGGAGCTTCTTTCGTCGCTTCTACTGGAGTAGCGGCCACTACTTCCTCTACGACTTCTTGCGTAGTTTCTTTTTTGTCTTCACTCATAATATATGCTTATTAATGATTAGTGTTATTGATACTAACGAACTACACCTACTGTTGATTTTCTACCTTTGCGAGTTCTCGCATTAGTTTTAGTTCTTTGCCCTCTAACTGGTAATCCACGCTTGTGACGTGTACCACGATAACAGTTAATAGAAGTCAAACGCTTGAGAGAAGATTGTCTTTCACGACGTAAGTCACCTTCGATAACAATACTTTGCTCTGTAATTACTTTTGTAATTTTAACAAGCTGATCTTCTGTCAATTCACCTGTACGAAGATTGGGATCAACACCTGCTTCATCGAGGATACGAGAAGAAGTTGTTAAACCAATACCGTAAATATACGTTAACGCAATTTCAATGCGCTTTTGGTTAGGTATTTCTACACTAAATAATCTTGCCATAATAGTTTAATTAAAAATTAGTTAACCTGATGACAAATTGTATGAATTGGCAATACGCTAGATATAAAAATAAAGCTAGGCTGCTAAATCAGTACTTTTTCCTTGTTAAACAAGGCGACAGATCTAATCCACAATAAGCGAACTCAAACAAACCGTCATAAGTTAGTGGGCGCACACTAGATGACTAAATTTGATTTGGCAATCTTTTTCTTCGTGTTTTTTTCAATAGCTGTAGCAACTTACTTTAGTTGGAGCGTTATTTTTTTCAATCTTGCTGATTTTGAGTCACTAGTAGCCAAGACTTCGGACTCACTTTCTAACCAATGGTAAACCATGCGACGGTGATACGCGTTCATAGCAGGCAAATCAACTTTAGCTTTTTCATCTTGCAGTTTTTTGACAGCTAACTGCACTTTTTCCTTTAAGGCTTTTTCTTCATTATTACGGTGATTGTTGCAATCTAGGCGCACACGCTGAGCCTGCGGAAAATGAGATCGCAAAATTTCATTAAGTTTATTTTCAATTTCACGAAATGTATTATAAGGTTTAATCAATTTAGACTCTGTCGCCTTGTCACATCGAATCTGCAATTGATGCCCAAACAAAATGGACTCAATATCGATAGATTCTACCGTAATATCTAAGGCGTTCAATATAGTTTCTAATAACTTTTTAGCTGCCTCAAGTGAATTCATAATGATACTCTAAGCTAGATTGTTAGACTGTTGCAAGTATATTAATAATAAGCCAAAAGTTAGCTTACATCTTAAGTAAGGCATAACTAATAACGGCTTAAAATAAGTCATTATAAAAGAGCAACTAGAGACATCAACACAATTTATAAGAAAAAAAGGGTTGATATGTATAATCAATATTTGTGCAAGAATAGTTATTTATCAACGCTAAGCTTAAAAACTTTTTATTAGTCAAGCCTGTCTAGAAGAGTTGTGATATAATTATAAGAATCACCATTAAAATTTTGATAAAAGCTCAGCTTGTGATTTATGTTAAATTATGAGATAACCATCAACGTGAGCTATCAAGTTTTTGCCAGAAAATACCGCCCAGATACTTTTGCTGATTTACTCGGACAAGAGCATGTAACTACCACTCTACGTAACGCTATTGAGCAAGAACGTATTGCTCAAGCTTATTTGTTCGTTGGTCCAAGAGGCACCGGCAAAACATCCACTGCACGTATATTAGCCAAAGCTCTCAATTGCCCTGATGGACCTAATGCTGATTTTGACCCTCAAGCACCTATCTGCCAAGAAATAGCCGAAGGTATATGTCTAGATGTAATCGAGATTGACGGAGCATCAAATAATGGCATTGATCATATTAGGGACATTCGTGACAATGTCCAGTTTGCCCCAGCAAAGGGTCAATACAAAATTTACTATATCGATGAGGTTCATATGCTCAGTAAAGCAGCATTCAATGCTTTACTTAAAACTCTTGAAGAGCCACCTACTCACGTAAAGTTTATTTTTGCTACCACTGAACCAGAAAAGGTTCTGCCTACCATTATTTCTCGTTGTCAGAGGTTTGATTTACGCCCTATTTCATTTGGTATTATTCGCGATCAATTACTTAATATTGCAAAATTAGAAGGCTTAACTCTTAGCTCTGAAGCCGCACTATCTATAGCCAAGGCCTCTCAAGGTGGTATGCGTGATGCTCAGTCTATGTTAGACCAGCTAGTTGCTTTTTGTGATGAGAACATTGAACTTTCTCACGTTGAAGAAATTTTTGGGCTGCATTCTAGCAAACAAATTACTGAATTAGTTCTAGCTATTCTCGACCAAAATACTGGTAGTGTTCTAGCTTTGATTAAACACTACTACGATGCGGGCAAAGATTTACAACAGCTTTTCAAAGAAGTGATTGAATTGCTTTCTGAGCTACTAATTTTTAAAATTAATCCTCAAGCACAACCCGAAAGCTTGGAATTGAAAGAATTAGAATTACTGCAAGCTGCCATTGCTAAATTTTCATCAGATAAGCTATTGCTTGCAACCGAGACACTCGCCTCCCAAGAAGCTAAGCTCAAACAAGCTTCTCACCCTAAACTTCCACTAGAAATAGCCCTAATTAAAACTATTCAATCTCTAAATAGCATTCAAATCAGTGACCTTATTAAAGCTCTTAATCAGTCTGAATTACCTGAAATAACTGCCGATAATATCCAAACTCCTGCTTTGACTGCTGAATCTGAAACTGCGCCTGTTGTTGAAGCTCCGATTACGAACCCTACCTCAACTTCGCAAACAGCTACACCTATATTAGTAGAGCCTCAGCAAGAAGAACCTGAGCAAAAAATCAGTAAAAATTCAATTCAAGAGGACAAAAAGCCTACTCTCATAGAAACTCCTGCAGAAATCCCTTCAAAATCTCAAAACTCTAATGCCAATAACCATTTAACGGCACAAGAGCTATGGCAGCAAATCATCGACAAATTAGAAGCTGATAAAGCAGATTTTCTAACTAAAGAAGACTTTAAAATGACGACGGCATTAGAAATAACTGCTCATCATTTTATAGTAGGGTTGCCTGAAGATGAAACTCTCATTGAATCATCAATCAATAAAAAGCTTAGCCTCTTCAACGAAGCTATTTCATTTATCACAGGTAAACCTGAGCTCAAATTAAAAGTTAAACGTTCTGCAGATATACAACTGCAAGTATCTCAAGATCTCAACGACTTAGATGTCGAATCTATAAGCTCATCAAAACCAGGTACTATCATTACCACTAGCGATTCTATACTAGATTCGACACTCGATGCGAGCCAATTAACTAATGATATCATTGATGAAAACCCTGCAATAGAAGAAGATAAAATAGATTTCTTTGAGGATAAGCTCATTGAGCAAGCACTTGAAATATTTGAAGCGAAAATAAGCCAATAAATATATTTTTATTTTTTATAAAATTTCATTTAACTGCGTATCTTTAGAATGAGTTTTGTACTTGACCTAAGAAGTTTCAAGCCTTACTAATCGCCATCTTAATTACTGATTAATTCAAATTTTTGCTATGTCTACTCAAACTACACTTGTCCTTTTTAAACCTGACGCTATTGAAAAAAACATCACAGGTACTGTACTTGCTAAATTTCAAGGGCTTGGGCTCAGTATCCAAGGCATCAAAATGATGCAACTCGATTCAGCTATTCTTAAAGAGCATTATGCTCATGTAGCTGATAAGCCATTTTTTCCTGAAATTGAAAGTTTCATGAGCCAATCACCTGTTATAGCTGTTGCCCTTAAAGGTCATAATGCAATCACTGCCGTGCGCGACCTTTTAGGACCAACCAATTCATCTGAAGCCCCAGCAGAAACGATTCGTGGAGATTACGGTGAAACCATGATGATTAATGTCTGTCACGCTTCTGACAGCGAAGAAGCTGCTTCTGATGAGTTGGCTAGATTCTTTAAGCCTGAAGAACTCTTCAATCTATAATCCACTCACTTTTATATTATGTCTGGTTGCTCTACTAATGCAAATCGAGGTCCTCGTACAAGGATGGATCTCTCATTGCATAATGACAAGCGCCCAGACTGGATTAAAGTTAAGCTTCCTAGCGACCCTATTTATTGGTCAACCAAGTCACTCATTACAGACTTAAAGCTAGTCACTGTATGCGAAGAGGCTCAATGTCCTAACCGCTGGGAATGCTGGAGCCAAGGCACAGCAACCTTTATGATTGCAGGCGAAAACTGTACTCGAGCATGTGGTTTTTGCGCAGTCAAAACAGCCAAACCAACAGCCTTAGAGGTAGATGAGCCAGAACGCGTTGCAGAAGCCAGCAAGCGTATGAAGCTTAATCATATTGTGATTACAGCGGTTGCCCGTGATGACCTCAAAGATGGTGGCGCTGAACATTTTCAAAAGACTATTCTAGAAGTCAGAAAGGCAAGTCCAGAAATGATTATTGAAGTTCTTGTACCTGATTTTAATGATAAAGATTGGGCCCTTCAAAAAGTCATCGATGTCAGACCTCATATTTTCAATCATAACCTTGAAACCGTCGAGCGACTTACGCCTCTTGTGCGTAGCAGAGCTCAATACCACCGCAGCTTAAGTGTTCTTAAAAAAGCCAAAGCAATGGCAAATGGGCATATTGTAACTAAAAGTGGCATCATGCTTGGCCTAGGTGAAAAAGAGGAAGAGATTTTACAAAGTATGGATGATTTGCTTGCTCATGATGTAACTGTTCTTACTCTGGGGCAATACCTACGCCCTACTCCACAACATTTACCTGTAATAGATTATCTCAAACCAGAAGAGTTTGAACGCTACAAAAAAATAGCTCTAGAAAAAGGCTTTAGGCATGTCGCATCAGGTCCGCTTGTACGTAGTTCTTATCATGCTGCTGATTTCAAACCAGAGCTAGATATTCTAGACGCTATCAACACAGATATAGCTGCTATTAATTTAAAAGAGCTAGCAGACTATAATTCAGCTCACCCAGCAAACGTTTAATGCAGCTTTAGCTGTGTTCATACAGCTAAAAGAACTCTGATTAAATTTGAGGTTTAGATATTAAAATATCTGCAACTTTATATTCTAAGGCTTGCTCTGGAGTAAAATAGAGCATTTCATAATCTCTTCGATCTAACCACTCTTGAGGTAAATCTGCCAATTCTTTCCATAAATTTAAATACCTCTCTTCATAAATTTTATCTTCATCTTCATCGAGTGCATGAAAACCTAACATGGCATACGGATAAACGATGCGTTTACCTGTAGCAGCAGCAAGAATCATTAAGCCAGAAGAATGAACCTCTCCTATTGCATGAATATTTACCGGGGCTTCTATGCTTCTCATAGTATCAATAATAGCAAAAGCATCACCCTCCCAACCCCCTTCAGTTCTTATATATATATCAATAGGAGTCGAATTTGAGGCTTTATTTAGTAATAGTAATTGAGATATTATATAACGCGAAAAATGCGCGTTTACAGCAGAGGTCACCACGATCATCCTTTGATCGGATAATGATTCATTAAAAAAATCTTGAGAAAATATCAAACCTTCCGCGATTAAAGTATCGAAGAAAGCCTCTTGATCAAATTGATTATCTGAACTCGCAGATTTATTTTGCTCCAAAAAAAGATAAGCAAATACTGATATAATTAATATTTTAATAATTGATAGATAGTTATTTTTCATGAAGTTAGTTTACACATAGTTCAGTGATATTTAAATATAGAAGGATTGAACTGATAAATACAACTAAGTGTTTTGATAGGATTTCATCTAGTTTAGGCGATTATTTCAAGTTCAAATTCTATTGATTTTTCCCAGCTGAAGATTTGTTATTTTGTTGTATTTCATTGTCTTAGCAAGTTGAATCCACCATATATACAATTAGATATTAGTGGCGCAGAAAAGAATTGAAAAACTGTGGTTAGATAAATCACTTTCTCCTAGCGTAGGCTGGAGTATTAAGATCTTCTCCTTTAAATAGATTGGGTTCATCTTGCTTAAATATACCTTTCATTTCCTCAGTTCCAAAATTAAATTCACTCTGGCTTTTTCCTTCAGATGCTGTACCAAATAGACTGTCTTGTATAACCTCTGGCTTTTTATCTTTTGCTGACGTCTTTTTAACTATTTTATTAGCTGCATTTTTAAATGAAGAAAATGCTGACTGGGCCTCTAAACTATTTTGAGATAGCTTTATTTCTTTTTTAATTTTTGGATCTGGTTGGTTTACTATTTCTTTTTGAGCATTAAGCTCTTCTAATTCTTTTTCTAGATCTAAAGTCTCATTTTGAACTATTTCAGATGATAATGATTCTTCATTACTAAATATGGTGTCTTTATTATTTCTCAATTCTACCTCTATTTCTTTTTCTGAATGCAGTTTAATTTCATCAATAAGTGTCGATGTTGACAGCTCTTGTGGATCAGAGTTTTCATCTTGAGGAGTTCTAATAATACTGCCATCTTCATTAAAGATTTTAGACTCATCAATAGCTTTATTTTCTGATTCTACGCGCTGACTAAATGATTCATACTCTTGCTTGAAAATATCTTGAGGATCTTTATTTATTATAGCTTCTAGCTCTTGATTAAAAATAGATTTTTGATTCTCTAATTCTTCTTTTTCTACTGCTGGATTTTTAGAACTTGCCCCAACTACCGGAGCTATAGGCTCTGATGTAGGTAGTTGTTGAGATTCCTCTATGCTCTCTTCTTTTTTATCCTCTATTAAACCAGCTTCTTCAAAATTGTTGTCAATTTTTTGTTCTGTATTCTTAGATACTAAATTCTCAAATAATGAATTAATATCTTCATTATTTTTTTTAACTTCATCATCAATATCGTTGCCTAGTTTTGCTTCACTTTGATTAGTGATAACTTGTGTATCCGGAATCTCAAATATAGCTCCGACCTCTGGCCCTGCTTTTGAATTATGGAAATCAGCTGATATTTGAGCTATTTTTTCTTCGATACTAGGTGTTTCTCTTGCGTCTAAAGTTTCCACGATAAGCTGGCTCATCGCTGGATTTGAAGGTTCCTTAGCTCTAATTGGCAGCAACGTAGTTTGCACCTCATCAACCTCATCAACCTCATCAACCTCATCAACCTCATCAACTTCATCAACTTCATCAACTTCATCAACCTCATCAACCTCATCAACCTCATCAACCTCATCAACCTCATCAACTTCATCAACTTCATCAACTTCATCAACTTCATCAACTTCATCAACTTCATCAACTTCATCAACTTCATCAACTTCATCAACTTCATCAACTTCATCAACTTCATCAACTTCATCAACTTCATCAACCTCATCAACTTCATCAACTTCATCAACTTCATCAACTTCATCAACTTCATCAACTTCATCAACTTCATCAACTTCATCAACTTCATCAACTTCATCAATTAAGGTTACCGAACGAATCTCTTCGTTAGCCTCTATAATATCTTGCTCTAAGCTGCTAATGAAAGTTTGCGTACCTGGCTCTTTAAGCTTATCGGTTTCTTGATTAGCTATTGCTGAAATCTCGGCATCTAATTTAGTTTGTAGATCTTCTTCTAGCTCTACAGTTTGATCTTGTTCTATTTGAACTGGTTCTATTTTTTCTAGTTCAGGTAAATTTTCCACAAGTAAAATACTTATCGCAACTTGCTCTACAGAATAGTTTTCGATCAAATCAAAACTAATTTCACAGTTCACTTCAGCATGAAAAGCAGCTCTAACCTCTTGTGCTAATAGTCGGATATCTTGAATATAAACATCATCACTCACACTTAATTTAAGGTACACATCTGTCACTCGTTGACTAAGCCTAGTCTGTAAATGCTCAATAGATTCGTTGAGATTTGCTTGATCAAAAATAGGAAGAAACTCAATGGAGGCCTTCTGTTTATTTGCTTTAGCTAAACTTAGTAGATTCTGAGCTTTTTTAACTGAAAATCCTAAACCTCCAAGAAATTTATTGCTGGTAAAATAATGAAGGCGCTGTTCAACCTTTTGATAAAATAAGGCAAATGACTCCTTTAGTTTAACTCTCTCTCCTGCGTTTACTACTAATTGCTCATAAGTAGCGTCAATAACAGCTATAGAGCTCGCATCTAAAAAATCATAAAGTTTATTCTGCTGTTCACTATTAGCGTCAATTTGATTTAAGCTCCAAGAAGCTAAATTAATAACTACCATATTAGTTTTATAATCACTAATAAACTCATTAACCCTGCTAATCACATGTTCCGCCCAAATTGTGTTTAAATCTATGGCCACGACAATGAGTTGCTGGTTTTCACAGGCTACAGTAATCAGCTCTGTTTCTTCCTCTGAAAACAGTGCTGTTACTAAAGAAGCACTACTAGATTCTTCTAGTTCTCTTTCTGTAATAGCAATAGGGTGCCAATAAGCTTCCTTCTTAAGCTCTGTTTGCGAAAATATGAGCTTAGCTTCTTCGCCTATACCCAATAATATAATTTCTTGCTCACCCATCAAATTAATTATTAAGTGAAAAATTTAAATAGACCAGTTTTTTTCTGACTATTTTTCTTATTTTGCTCTTGTTCTTGAATATAACGTAATACCCCAATAACACTACTATAGCGAGGATCTTGCCAAGGAATATCATTAAAGCCACTTAAATTTTTATTAACACTTGCCTTATTAACCTCTATTTTCATGTAGTTTTCTACCCATGACACTAGCCCTTTCATCAGTGCTGTACCTCCTGTGAGGAAGATGCCTGACTTAATCTCAGCTAATTGAGTGTCTTTAATTGATTCCTTAACATAATCAAAAATATCTTGTAGCCTAGCGTCTACCACTGCGTATAAATCTTTTGCGTCTATTTCAAAATCACTAAACCCACTGGGGTCTTTAATTTTAACTTTATTCATTTTTGAAAGCTCTGCTAAATCAACATAGTTCTTTTTAATTTCTTCTGCTTTTGAAAATGAACAATTAAAAAAAACACTAATATCGTTCGTGATATGATCTCCCCCAATGGGTAGACTCCCTGAAGCTTCTATTTTAGATTGATGGTATAAAATATAATCTGTAGTCCCTGCCCCTATATCAATAAGTAAAGCTCCTTCTTGCTTGTACTCTTTATTATCTAACAATAACTGAGCGCTCGCAATGGGTGAAAAAATAACTTGATCAATATCAAATTCTAGCTCTTCTAGTGCTAGCAATCGATTATTAATTTCTTTCTCCTGGTAAGCAATAATATGAAACGATGAGCGCAACTCTCTACCCTCTAATTTCAAAGGTGGGTACAAACTGTAGTTACCATCCAAGACATAGCCTCGATTAATCTTATGGATTATTTGATACGACTTAGAAAAACGGTGACTACTAGCATCTGTATCAATAGCCTTAATGGTTGCTGAATTTACAGCTACAGGCTCAGGTGAGTCAATTTTAGCTCCCTGATTAATAGACAGGTAGCCTTTTCCAGCTATAACAACATGGATACATTTGACAGCAACCTTACTCTTATCTTCTGCTTTTAGTAAGGCTTGTTTAATACATTGCTTTACTTTTTGTACATCTCTGATTTCCCCCGTTTGAATACCTGAGGAAACCACTTGCTCAAGAGCGAGAATCTTAATTTCTCCTCCCCTAGGTAAAAATTCAGCTATAGCAAAGACAACCTTGTCTGTCCCTACTTCTAAACTTGCATATACCTTGGATTGAGCCATGTTATTTTTGTAAAATTAGTAACTATTAAGGACGAAAAAATCAATAGTAAAGGGTGATAAACCTTTTACTCATCTTCGAAAATTACCGGAATATTTCGCTTCGGAATTAAATTGATAAGTTTAGGAGTTTTTTGACCTGTGAGACCGTCTAATATTTTAATTAAATTCTGGGTTTGGCGTTCTGGTTCAAAATAATCACAATGCAATTCTAAGCCATTATTGCAATAAATAATGACTTTGTAAGGTAAATCAAAAGTAACCTTATTAATGGCTCTATCACGTCTAGCTAGAGGCTCTTGCATCACATTTACCAATGCTAATACTAGCTTTAAATTTAAATCTTCAAGCGGCTCACCTAATTTTAATTCCCACAAAGAATCAGGCAAAATAGGTAACTCAATAATTGGTAACTTCAATATACTTTCATTAAAATCTTTATCAGCTTTAAATACATAACCCTCCACATCTAATAAGAATCCATATTGCCAATTACGTCCCTCAATACCTAACTCCCTACTAGATACCCAAGCTTGTGGCACACGTTGTTTCACATAAATAGAAATTTGGTTGGGAAAGGTTTTGGCTACTTTTACAGAGACAACCTGTGGCAGTTTTAACAATCTGCTTTCTACCCTATTAGCATTTATTTTAAGTAGGGATTTTTCTTGTAAAATACCACTAATCGCCAGCACCTCTTCTCTGCGCAGTCCTCCCTCAATTTCGACTGTTATATTAGCATCTTCTAGTAAAAACTTTTTATGCATCAACACTTTACTCTCAAACCATGATTTGCCTTCTGAAGCGATAAAGTAAAAGCACACGACTAACCCCATTAAAATAATACTTATTTTAATGACCTTCCATATCTTAAGTAATAATAAGCGCCAACTAAGCTTCGTAACTTTTACATTTTTTGCCTTAGTTGAGGCGGTTTTTGGCTTTCTAGAAAATATCATTATATGTTTATTAGATAACCTTCATCACCAATTATTTTAGTTATATCGAATCTTTAATAATTCTTAAGCATAATTCAGTAAAGCTCAAGCCATAAATCTCTCCTGATTTTGGCAATAAACTCGACTGAGTCATACCTGGCAAAGTATTAATTTCCAGAACATAAGGTTGCAGAGCTTCATCTAGCAACACATCGACTCGACTATAAACCTCGACGCCCACACTCTGATGGGCTGCTAACGCCTGTTGTTGAACTTGAGCCGTGACCTCTGCGTCCAAATGAGCTGGGCAGAAATATTTAGCACCGCCATCACCTATCAACCAAGGGTACTTATTCGCTGAATCATAAAAACCATTTTCTGGCACAATTTCTACAATAGGGAATACTTGCGTACCTAAAATTCCGACTGTGAGCTCTCTGCCCTCAATCCATTGCTCAATTAGCACTTCATCATAAGTAGCTTGTAGTTCTTTTAGAGCCTCAACCCACTCCTGCTCATTGGTCACTTTAAACACACCAAAGCTTGAGCCTTCACGTGGAGGCTTCACTACACAAGGCAATATTGGAGCTTTTGTCTGATCTATGTCTAATTCTTGGCTAAGCTCTAATGTTTGGTAAAAAGGCGTTGAGACGCCTGCCTTCTTAAAACATTCTTTGCTCTTAATCTTATCAAAAGCAATACGACTAGATTTAGCTCTAGCGCCTGTGTAGGCGACATCTAAATCTTCGAGCAAGGCTTGTAATTGTCCATCCTCTCCAAACACACCGTGCATAAGATTAAACACCATATCCACACCTGCAAACGCTTGCTCTGTAATATCCTCAGGCCCATCAATAATTCTCGCCTCTACTTCTAAATTGTTTTCTTGTGCTACTTCTTGCAAGGCTTGAGCTACGGCCGAGCCTGAGGCAATCGACACCTCGCGCTCACGACTCAATCCTCCCATTAAAACGACTACTTTTTTCATATTATTTATGGCTCTACTGTTTTAGCTTAAAACATCACTTCGTCATTACCAATGACTTGTAACTCTAAATTTAACCTAACTCCTCTCTGTGACGAGGCTTGTTCTCTGATTTTCTCAATTAAACCTAGCACATCTTGAGCTGTAGCTCCGCCTCTATTAACGATAAAGTTCCCGTGTTCATCTGAGACTTGAGCTTGACCTACCTTGCAGCCTTTCATACCAAGCTCATCAATAAGTTTGCCTGCAGGGATAGACTCTGGGTTTTTAAAAGAACAGCCTCCACTAGCCGCAATTGGTTGCGTTTCTAGACGTTTTTTGCGTGACTCTTGATGCAAATTGATAATTTTTTGCTCATCTTGTATACTTTGAGCGACATAGTCAGCCTCTAATACGGCCTCTAGCACATAATTATACGCAAGGCTACCTACACTTCTGTAACCATAATCAAACTCTTCTTTTAGTAGAGTTTTAATCTCCCCTTCTTGAGTTAACAAGGTGATGGACACCACATGATCAAACATCTCGCGCCCCATGGCACCAGCATTCATACGCAAGCTACCGCCTAACTGTCCAGGCACACCTTCCATCCATTCAAAGCCTACTAACCCTTTAGCTTTAGCTGTATTAGCAATTTTCTTAAGGCGTACCCCAGCCCCTACTGTCATTTCTAAGCCTTGGATCGCTAATTGAATGAACTCGCCTTTGGCGAGAGAAATAGTAGCGCCTTTAATTCCTCCATCTTTGACGAGCAGATTAGATCCCCTACCTACTACATGTAAGGCGATGCCTACTTGATGGATTCTTGCGACTACTTTGGCAAAGGCTTGCTTTGATTGAGGCTCTATCCAAAACTGTGCACAACCACCAATGAGCAAGGTGGTATGTTTGGTCATAGGCTCGTAGAGTTTAATGCTAAGCTCAGCTAAATCTATATCTTGCTGGAGGTATTCTAACTGTTCCCAATCCTTACTCAACCATGCGCCAATTTGATGAATATTCCCTGCACCCAAAGTCAGCAGAGTTTCACCTGACTTAAGTTTATTACCTATCGCTAATTGAGCTGATTTAAAATCATCAAAGCATGTGACTTGTCCATGACCATTCACTCTGATTAGCTCTGCTAATGACTCATGGGAAACGCCGTCTATAGGGTCCTCACTCGCAGCATAAATAGGTAAGATATAAATAGCGTCAGCTATAGATAAGACTTCTGCAAACTCCTGCATAAAGGCCTGAGTTCTAGTGTAACGATGCGGTTGAAAAGCTATATGTAAAGCTCCTTTTTGAGTGGATTTTGCTGTCTTTAGAGTTGCCTCGATTTCGCTAGGATGATGAGCATAATCATCAATCCATGTAAAACGATCTGAGGCATAGCGTTTGTCAAAGCGACGCTTAGCACCAGAAAAACTAGCTAACGCCTCCTTTATCACTTGCCATGATAAACCTTGCGCCCTGCTTAAAGCAATAGTAGCTAAAGCATTCAGCACGTTGTGCCTACCTGGAATTGACAAATCAAATTCACCAACATCCTCGCCAAACTCTTCCACATTAAAGAAAACTTGCGAACCTATTTCTTTTAAATTCTTAGCTAAATAATTTGCACTAGGTACTGTATCTGCAAACCCATAAGAAATGGCGTTCAGCTCTAATTCATTAATCAAGCTTACTAATAGTGGGCTTTGAGCGCAATAAATCACTCCTTTTTGAGCCTTATTTAGCGCTGTACCAAACACCTCTTTTAAGTGGGTTTCGTCACGATAAAAGTCTAAATGCTCTAATTCCAAATTCAGTGCCACCAACCACTGTGTTTCATAAAGAGCTAAAGTCCCATCACTCTCATCTCCTTCTACCAACCATGGTTTATCTGCTCCGCTAAACGCAGAGCTCTCGCCTAATACAGGGGTTTCTGCCCCTACATAATAATTAGGTTGTTTCAGCCCTTGTTTAAAAGTGTGTGACAACATGGTCGTTGTCGTCGTTTTACCATGTGTGCCAGCTACAACAGTGGTATTTTGATGATTGATGATCTTTGACAAGCATTGAGCTCTAGGCCAGCAAATTAAGCCACGCTTACGTGCCTCGACCATAATAGGGTTTGTCTCACGAATCGCCGCGGAGTGAACCACTAATTCAACGGGACGATTTGACTCACCTAATTCTTTTTCAGGGTCAATATCTAAAGCATTAGCATAATGTGGCGAAGAAAATATTAATCCAAGCTTAATAAGCTTAGCTACTTCAGTATTATGAATTTTATCTGAGCCTGAGACCACATGGCCCATCTCTAGGAGTAAGCGAGCTAATCCACTCATGCCACTACCAGCCACCCCAATGAGGTGAATCCTTAACTTTGCAGAATAGAGGTTTAGACTAGAATCAGACATGATTATTTAAGCTATATCTAATCACTCTAGTTAGTCAATCATTAGTCTAGTTTAGCTATCTATTTAAGTTCATAAATCAACTTTGGCTAAGCTAAAATATAATTAACCATAGTCTTTTCTGCTTCACTGATAAATAATTGCTGTAGTGATAGTTTTTCTTGTTCAATTAGAAGAGGCATAGTTTGTCTCTCTTCTATCCATGCTTGAATGGTTTTAGAACTGAGGTCTGCTTCTAAGCACATCACTGCAGCTTTTTTACTCGCAAATATTTGCGCGTTTTTAGCTTGGTGATCATCTGCAGCATAAGGGTAAGGCACGAGTAAGCAGGGTTTTGCCAATGCAGAGAGCTCATTCATCGCCGAAGCACCAGAGCGGCTAATGACTAAATCGCTAGCCGCATAGACACTGAGCATATCCTCGCAGAAATCTATGATTTTATAAGTATTGGAATTTATACCTAATACCTCAACTTGCTGTGCTACAGATTGACTGTAATTCATGCCAGCAAGGTGAATCCACTGTATCTCTTGCCCTAATTTCTCTAATTGTGCTGCTGCCTCGAGCACTTTGGTATTAAGACTCGCTGCACCTTGGCTCCCACCTGTTACAAGGATGGTAAGCTTGTCGGCATCTAAACCTAAATCCACACGAGCCTGTTGTTGATCTTTGTTAGCTAGTAACTCTTGACGAATAGGCGTGCCTACGACACTGATTTTTTGCCCTTGTTTGAGCTTAAAATACTTGCCTGCTTCTTCAAATCCTAAGAAAATATGCTGGCAAAATTTGGCATTGAGTAAATTGGCCTTGCCTGGAATGGCGTTTGAATCGTGTACCCAAGTCCCTCTGCCCTTTAATTTACCTGCAATAACTGGCGCTAATGAACTAAATCCACCCATAGCTAGCACACCATCAATATCGTATTTTTTGATAATTTTAAGAGCTCCAATAATGCTAATAAGAAGCTTCCATAAAAACACCACCATAGCTAGAGACAAGGTTTTAGGTTTGGCCATCACTGGTAATGTGAGGCTCTTAAACTCGGCGTATTTAGAAGCCGCTTTAGCGTCTATAGCCTTTTCTGATAAGAGTAAAATAGCGTTATGCCCTTGTTTTTTTAACTCATGCGCTACAGCTACACCGGGAAACAAATGACCTCCTGTGCCTCCACACGCAATAAGAATGGTCTTAAATTGAGTTTTAGATGCCTTCTTATTTTGAGCCATAACCAACTAATTATACGGGTTCTTTATAAATTTTGCTTAGAGACTAATTCATTGTAATACCCGCTAGCAGCAATAAGCTCAGTATGCTTACCTTGCTCAATGAGACAACCATCTTTAAACACGAGGATCATATCTGCAGACTTAATCGTAGCTAAACGATGCGCAATAGTAATGGTGGTTCTGCCTTGGCTTAATTGCTCTAAAGCATCTTGCACCTTGCCTTCGGTTTCTGCATCTAAAGCACTTGTGGCTTCATCCAAAAAGAGTATTTTAGGGTTAGTTAAAATCGCACGTGCAAGAGCTATGCGCTGACGTTGACCACCTGAGAGTTTGACCCCGCGAGGCCCTACTAAAGTTTCATAACCCTCAGGGAATTCGGTGATAAACTCATCCGCATGCGCTTGTATCGCTGCTTGTTGTATTTGTTCTTGTGTATCATCAGCATTGCCATAAGCAATGTTCTGAGCAATCGAGCCTCCAAATAACAAAACTTCTTGAGAGACCATCGCTAATTGACTGCGGAACTTGGCTATATCTAATTCTTTGATATCAATTCCGTTATAGGAAATCTCACCTTTGTAGTTAGTATAGAAACCATAGAGTAGAGATATGAGGGTAGATTTACCTGCCCCGCTTTCCCCAACAATTGCCACCGACTGACCAGCGGCTATATCAAAGCTCACCTTGTTTAATACAGCTTCATCAGGATTACTTGAATAAGCAAACTCGATATTTTTCAGGCTCAAACTACCATCTAATTCTAGCTCTTGTGAACCAGTTTGCGCTGCTTGCTGCTCTTGGGCTAAGTCTTTGATTCTAAATAAACGTTTAGTCGCTACATCTGCACGTTGAAATTGAGCTAAGACTTCAGGTATTGCACGCAATGACGCAGCCACAAAGACACTAAACAAAATAAATCCAGTAAGCTGTTTTTCAGTTAAATCACCAGCAATCACAAGGTGGGCACCTCTCCACACGATGCAAGCAATACTGCCAAACATCACAAAAATCACAAAAGCAACAAACCAAGAGCGGGCTTTTATCTCATAAAAAGCGGCCTTAATGTAGGCATCTAAGGTTTTTGTATAACGCACAGCTTCGTAGCTCTCGTTACAGAAAGCTTTCACCTCAGAAATATTCTGCACACTTTCTTCTAGAACAGACTCACTCTCCTCTAAGGCTTCTTGCGCTCCGTGGGTGTGTTTCTTAACCTTTTTGCCAAAAATTGCCAGTAATGCCACTACTGGAATAATGATTAGTAGGAGTAATACACTTAATTGCCAAGAAATAACAAAGACAAAACATAAACCACCAATAAGAATCACCAAGTGACGCCCTAAGGGAGCTAGGCTCGATTGCAGAGTTTCCTTAATCACTGATAAATCATGCACCATGCCACCCGTGAGCAAGCCTGGTTTGTATTCATGATAAAAACTCAATGGTAGCCTAAGCAAATCCTCAAATATATCAGTACGCAAATCTCTGACCATTTTTTCAATAGCTATACCCATAAAACGAATACGTACATAAGTAATCAGCCCTTGAATAGCTAATATAATGAGCAAAGTTATCAATACTCGGTTAATCACCTGAGCATCCGTAACATTACCTAGAAATTCTTTAAGATAAAAAGGGAATAGCAAGCTCAACCCAGCCGTACAAAGCAATGCAATCGTTCCCAGGATAAAGGCCGCCTTATAGGGTCCCATGTAAGGGAATACACGCTTGAGGTTTTTATAAGAACCTTTTTTTTTCATCACAGATTAGAGTAAATCTTGCGCTGTGACTGAACTTGGTACTTTTTTAGCCAAGATTTGAGCCTGCATTTTGATATTAATGAGATCTGTATCAAATTGATAACTATGACAGTTAGGACAGATACAAGCCTCTCTAGTAACAATAGAAGAACAGCCTTCACATATCTGATATTTATCAGACTGTGCAATAATCTGCTTAGCCATTAACTCACGGTTAATTTCAACTGCTGGGTCTAGATTGTTTTCTACAAAATCCATGGTTGTATGTTGCCTCTGAACCCTCTACTTAATCAACTCTAAAAACAAAAAAACTTTAGCCAATTTATAGCCTTTAGACTCAACTCTAGGTTGATTAATTTATTTTATGTGCAATATTAATGCCGTCCATAGCCGCAGAAATAATACCACCAGCAAATCCAGCACCCTCACCTGCAGGGTAAAGACCTCTAACTTCGGGATGCTCCAAAGTCATTGGATCACGTGGAATTTTGACAGGTGAACTGGTACGTGTCTCAAAACCTATGAGCAAAGCATCTTCACAGATATAACCACGCATTTGTTGATTGAACTTTTTAAAGCCCTCTTTGAGTAGCCCTGAAATTTTCGTCGTGATGAGTTCATTAAGGTCGCAAGAGGTCAAGCCAGGAAAGTAACTCGTCTTAGGCAGGGTCTCGGAGACCTTACCCTCCATAAAATCGACCAAGCGCTGTGCTGGTGCCTTTTGCTTGCCACCTCCAGCCATAGACGCATTGCGCTCAACCTGCTTTTGCATCTTAATACCTGCTAGCACATCATCTGGGCCATCTCCATAAGGAATGGTGTCTTCTGGCAATACGGTGACCACCATTCCACTATTGGCAAAATAAGAATCACGACGTGAAAGCGACATACCATTAACCACCACTTCGTCGTTTTCGGTGGCGGCTGGCACAACAAAACCACCTGGACACATACAAAATGAATGGATACCACGATTATCTAATTTAGTTGCTAAACTGTAACGCGATGCAGGTAGTACTGATGAGCGTTTCTCATCACCCTTGAGGTGGTACTGCAACTTATCAATAAATGCTTGCGGGTGCTCAATACGCACTCCCATAGCAAAAGATTTCTTTTCCAAGGCGACCCCCTTGTCATTGAGTAAATAATAAATATCACGTGCAGAATGACCTGTGGCAAGAATCACAGAATCAGCCTCCCACAAATAGAAGTCATCATGAGTCTGGCCATTGGCATAATCCTCTTCTTTGGCATCAGCCCTTAATTGAGTTTTAACCCCTGTGCATCGTTGCTGACCATTGTCCTGAGGCTCCAACACGAAATCAACGACCTTTTGCCCAAAATGCACTTCGCCTCCTTGCGCCTTAATCGACTCTCTAATAGCCATCACCACTTTAGGTAATAGATTAGAGCCAATATGTGGATGGGCTTCGGTGAGGATATTCTCTGGAGCGCCATGCGCCACCAAAATCTGATAAATCAAAGCGACTGAGCCACGCTTTTTAGCACGGGTGTAGAGCTTGCCATCCGAAAAAGTACCAGCCCCTCCCTCACCAAAACAATAATTAGATTCTTCTATCACACGACCTTCACGCATAATCGGAGCTAAATCAAAGCGACGTGATGAAGCATCTTTACCGCGCTCAAGGATAATCGGCTTAATCCCTAGCTGAAGTAATTCTAACGCAGCAAACAAGCCACAAGGACCAGCTCCAACAATGATCGCACGAGGCGATTCATCAGTCACTGGTTCGGTGGTGAATTGCCATTTTGTAACCTCTTCCTCTGGAGGTAAAGGCATGCAGACACCCACCTCTAAACGCAACTGCATTTTAACTGGTGATTTACGCGCGTCAATCGACTGTTTGATGAGACGCACCTCCTCAATAGATGAAGGGTGGCATTTGAGTTTTCTACCTGCTATTTTAAGCCATGAATCTTTGTCTTCAAACTGTGCCAACGACACGACGACATCAATAACTTCTATTCTTGCAGCTCCACTCACGCAGGCAACCTAAAGTGAAAATGAAAAAACTAAAAGTGCAAAATAACAGTTTATGAATTCACCCAACCTCAAATGAGTCAAAAACTCAGGCTGCATTGACAAGCCTCTAGTATTTCTTGGGTTTCTTACCTCTTGGTATGGCGTCGCCTTTGAATTCTCTGAGCTTGCGCTTTTTATTTTGCAATGGCTTCGAACGCTTTTTCTTTTTGCCTCTAGCACTGGTGCTAGGGTCTTTGTGTGCCCGATTAGTTGAGTTAGATTCAAACATAATTAAATTTATTTAATTCTTAATTTAATTTCTACACGACGGTTGATAGCCTGCTCTTCAGGTGTGATCCCATTGACTAGAGGTTGAGTCGAACCATAGCCTTTTACTCTGATTTTATTAGGGTTAAAACGTAATGTTTCAACGAGCCAGTCTTTGACTGCTTGAGCTCGCTGTTCTGAGAGCTGTTGGTTATAGACTGGATCACCAATAGTATCTGCATGCCCTTCTATCCAGCATACCATATTGGGATTTTTATCAATGAGCATAGCGATTTTATACAGGCTAAATTTAAATGAATCTTTAAGATCTGAACTATTAAAGGCAAATAACAAATCACCACCTATATATGTTTTTTTATCATTTAATTGATCACTAGAGAGTTGTAACATGCCTTCTAGTGAGGTGAAACCTGCCAACGCCGCCTGCCCATCTTTTGTTGTTCCTTCAAATAAATTTTGCGTATAATCATCTATTTTATCCCAATTAGTAGCTGTATCATTAAATTGAATCTTGGGTTGCAATGCTGAGAGTTCTTTTTTCAAATCTATAGAAATAGAGGCTGGCACAAAACTTTGCTCCAAACTCGCATTCAAATCTTTTTGAATTAATGCTGTTTGTTCAACGCCTATTTTTTCTTGGTCTATAGCAAAAATTTCTTTTTCGATAGTAGGACTCATATCTACTTCTAACTTCTTGATATCATCAGCTACATCAAAAAAATCAACTTTAGGAAACTTAATAGACTCTATCTCTTGAACCATAGGTTGTGGGGCATCTTGAATGATAGGCTTGGTGAGGTTATCAGGTTTGATAGCTATGCGCTGATATTCCACCGGCTTTGCAACCATATTTTTTATTTCATCAAAAAAACTATATTTTATAAGTATATATACCAATATCAGATGTACGAGAACTGTGACCATGAACGCTAGCACCCACCAACCAACAGCTGTAGCTCTAGCTTTATTCTTTAGGTGTTTATAATTAATCGTGGCTTCCATAGTCATAGTTAGAGAACGAATTCTACCCTACTAAATACTCATTAATACTAGAGGCTAAGCGCTTCTGAACTCCAGTTTTTCCTAAAACTTGAACTTCTTCAAGCAAATCTTTTTGTAGTGACTCATAAGCATGAGGGTAATCATACCATTGTTGTATTTTAGCTGCTACATTTTCGGCAGTAAATTCATGCTGAATAAATTCAGGAATGATTTGATGACCTGCGATGATATTAATTAAGCCCACATCATCTATTTTAACCAATCTATCAGCCAACCAATGAGTCAAAGGAGCTAATTGATACACTAGGCAAAAAACCAAACCATAATACGCCGCCTCCAAAGTCGCCGTGCCACTAGCTATAATACCTGTATGCGCTTGCTGCATGAGCTGTTGACTCGTTGAATTAGTGATTTTAACATTGGCGTTTAATCCCTGTTCACTAATCATTAATTCAATGATAGGTTTGAGCTTTTCTTGTGCTAGAGGTATTTCAAAACGCAAATCTGGCTGCTTTTGCAAGAGTAGCTTAGCTGCACCTAGCATCTTAGGCAACAAGTAATTAACTTCTCGTTCACGGCTCCCAGGCAATAAAGCAACTAAAGTCTCGTCTCTTACTATGGAGTGATCACGCTTAGTTTCTAATTCATCAACTAGAGGATGCCCGTAACAGCGAGCATCTAACTGCGTATCTTTAAAATACTTAAGTTCAAAATCAAACAAGCATAATAGTAAATCCAAATCACGTTGCATGGTTTTAATTCTTCCAGCTTTCCACGCCCATACCTGAGGACTCACATATTGAATAATTTTAATCTGTGGCCAGCGCTTTTTCACCTGCTTGGCAATACGCAAATTAAATCCAGGATAATCAACGAGGATTAATGCGTCTGGCTGATCTCGTTCAATACGATTGAGTAATTTGTAAAACTGCTCTTTAAAATAGTTATAGTGCTTGAGCACTTCGACAAGTCCCATCACTGCCGCACTTTCCAGCCAATCTTCTAAATCTCCTCCTGTAGCTTGAGCATGAGCCAGCATACGAGCACCACCTAAACCAGAGAAAACAACATTATCATTAATCTCACGATAACTTTGCATCAGCTCAGCAGCGTGAATATCGCCGCTCACTTCGCCTGCAATAATATAAATGAGTTGTTTAGTTGAATCCATTATTTTAGCCCTTATTAATCTACATGCAGACTAAACTATATACTATCCATGGAGCAACTCTAGTTTTAATTATTTTCTATAATTTGATAAATCTCTCCATTATGGGAGATAAGGTAGAGATTTTTCTCTACATCTTCACCAAAAGAAACTAGCTGACTAAGAACTTTGAATCTGTACTTTAACTTTTTACTCCAATGTTCAAGTTTATCTTTTTGCATATTGTCACTAGGTAGTGACCAAATTTTCATATTAATCCAATCAGAAAAAAAATACTTTCCTTGTAAGCTAGTGATAGGTCCTCGATAAACAAAACCGCCGTTAATGCTATAGCCTTCATCTTTACCTCTCCCGTGTGCAAAAGTATAAACAGGAGCTACCGTATTTTTAGGTGTTTCTAGTCTGCGTTTTGCTTTATTTAAGTTATCACCTTCATAAATAGGCCAACCAAAGTTAGCTTTTCTTAACTGTTTAAAACTAACTTTGTTAATTTCTTCCCAATCCTTTTGCCCAACATCTCCAATATATAAATCATCACCATCCCACGCACAACGCCAAGGGTTACGTAAGCCATAGGCATAAATTTCAGGTTGGGCACCTTTTTGCCCGACAAATGGATTGCCCTTGGTACTATAGCCAGTTTGCGTCGATACATCTAGACGTAGAATTTTGCCCAAATGACTATTTAAATCTTGAGATCTATTTTTAGGATCATTAGCTGAGCCTCCATCTCCTGTTGCAATATACAAAGCCCCATCTGGGCCAAACCCCAGCCAGCCACCATTATGATTGCGAAAATCCTGTTTAATTCCTAACAGCAACTCTCCTTGGCTTGACTCTGTTTGCCACTTTCCATTTTCTAATTCAGCCACAAAACGTAAAATCTCTGTATCTCCTTCATTATTAGTCAGATAGACATAATAACGCCCTGTTATAGAAAAATTAGGATCAAAAGCTAGCCCTAATAAACCTTGTTCTTGCATTTCAATATTAATTTTATCTCTAACATCTAAAAAAGGTTGTTCAAGTAATGATTTAGTTGATTTATCAAAAATCATCACTTTCCCTTTCTTCTCTACAATAAATAAATAATTAGGATACTTTTTTGTAGCTGTTAACCAGACTGGTTGGTCTAAATTTTTAACTACTAAACTCACCTTAGTATCTTTTGCGTGAGCCATAAAATAAAAATGTATGAGTAAATAAATAAGTAACCACTGTTTTATATTCATAACCATTAATTTAAAATTGTGCCAAAAGCAAAAAAAGGAGCGCTTGAAAAACAAGCGCTCCTTTTTTTAAAGTTAATTTAAATAAATTAAAAGTTTTTTGATAAAGAAATTCCACTGTAAAATCTCTCAGCATTATCTTTTTCTAAGCCTGCATTAATACCAACAGTCAAACCTTTCACATCAAAACCGCTAACATAAGCACCAAATCTTTGTTGGTCCCACTCTTCACCTGCAGTAGAAATATACTCTGGGCCCACTGTTAAGCCTAATAAATCATAGCTAGGTCTAACTCTTACCCAGTAAGACTCACCAAATGTCTCATAGTTAGCTATTGTAGATAAACCTATTCCCGCAAACAGTTCAGCCTTTTGAAGCTCGTAACTAAATACTCCACCAAAAGTATCTTCATCAGTTTCATTAGAATTGTCACTTGGGTTAGAGGCTATATCTTGTGCAGCAACACCTGCATAGAAAGTGGAAACTATATCCTCATAAGTAAATCTGTAACCTAATGAAGCAGAAGTTCCAAATCCATCAACTTCGATATTACCTAAATTCGTGTTATCATAATCATATTCAGACCTGTAAGCCCACAAACGTAATTTAATTCCATCTTGAGATAATTTGTTATCATCTAAAGTAGTGATTAAGCCCAAATAACCATAATTAGAAGCACTACTTGCACTAAAGCCAGCTAAACCTAAATACTCTCTATCTGAGGACATGTTTTCAGAATTTGAATAGGTGCCTGCAAATAGGCTCGTACTTATTAAAGAGCAACCAACGAAACAATTTAAAATGAATTTATTCATGTAAATTAAGCTATATTATAATGGTACAAAGTCAAACTTTTTTGTGTATGAAAATCATTTTGATTCATAGTTTCATTAAATACTAAATCATCTATTGATTTAAGAAAAATATCATCAATTTTGTTATTGTCAAAACGACATATTAACTCCGATTCTATTTTTACAAAGGTAGTTAATTCTCTACCTGTACTTGACTCAATCACAAAACCTAGATGAAATAGTAGTGATTCTTGTTGAGCTAATTTAAATATAATAGGAGTAACGTTTTTATACTGACCTATTTTTTTTGTAGCAGGAGCAAATGCATTAATAATGTAATCTATGATAGTCTTACTTTGCTCGTACTTACCATTGATGTAACGATGCCATTTACAGTTATATAAAATAGAATTCAGCTCATCTTGTTCATTTGGTTTTGCAAAGACTAAATGAGCTTTATAAATAGTTGAATTATTAAATTCGCCTATTTTTTTAAGTTCTTTTAGAGCTACTGTTATATTAGATAAAGGTGTAATTAAATTAACATTCTCAACTAAATTTTCTTTATTTTCATCTGGGTTAACTAAAGTAAAAGTTATCATTTTTTGTTCAATAGTACGTACGCGCCCCCATACTCTTTCATCAATAACTAAAGGTAAAGGCACCTCGAAAGCATAATTATTGGTATGTTTAAAATCACATTCCCAGGCATGTAAGAGAACTAAAAAAGCAAAATATATATTAACCCCTGCAGCCAAGATCAAAATTAATGTCACACCCCACGTTAAAACAACCTCATAGTTATAATAATAATTAATAACTGCAAAGATTATTGCAGCGACACCTAATAAAAAAATAAGAAGATAAGGCAGGTAAAGTTTTTTGCTGCCTAAATCATAGCCATCTTTACTCGAAACTCTAAATTTTATTTTTTTACGAAAAACACCCAATGTAGAAAGCAACGCAGTTGGCCACATAGCCATTTTCATCTTCTCGGTTAAAATAAGTCGACCATAACCCTGACCTCCTTCATTGAATAATAAAACCCCCAAACATGCATAAGGAAGCAAAAAAAATAATAAGGTTGAAGCGTCTGTAAATATAGGCGACAAATTAAAAAATATAGTAATAATGGGTGATAAGTACAATATCAAACGAGACCATCCATCGACATAAGGAGTCGCTATATTGATTGTACTTATTTTTTGAGCAAAAGATAGTTGCGAACTAAACAGCACATTCTCCTCTCTAAAAACTTGCATATTTCCTTGCCCCCAACGAAGCCTTTGCCTTAAAAAATCAACAAAACGAATCGGAGCAATTCCATAAGCTAGAGGCTCGTTATGAAAACAAGATATATAACCTTTTTTATAAATCTTAATAGCAAAATGCATATCTTCAGTTACTGTCTCTTCAGGAAACCCTCCTACATCATCAATTGTACTGCGTCTCAGTAAGGCAGAACAACCACATAAACTGCAACTTTGAAGACTATCAGCCCCTGTCTGAGAAACATAATGAAAATGAGATTGCTCATGCCAGAACAATTTTGAGTTCCCAAAACTACCGTGTTGGTAAGAGTTTTCGTTGTAATAATCTTGCGGTGTTTGAACAAATCCTACTTTGGAGTTTTCAAAATAACCTAAAAGTTCATGAACGATTTGTGGCGTTGCTACGTGATCTGCATCTAATAAAAGAACAAAATCACCTTTTGCATGCTTAAATCCATTGTTTAAATTACCTGCCTTAGCTCCCTTATTTGTTGTTCTTGCTAAATAGCGGCAATTAAAAAAAAGTGCTAACTCCTTAAGTTCAGGTCTATTACCATCATCTAATAACCATGTAGTATGAGGATAACTAATATTAACAGCACCTATAATTGTAGCCCTTATAACTTCAATAGGTTCATTATACGTGGTTATAAAAACATCTACTGTTTCATCTAGAGAAATAGAGAGATTTTTTTTTGCTTTTGTTAATTTTAATGTTGTAACTTGCGCTAATAAAATTCTAAGAAAACAATAAACTTCTGTGATATAAAAAATCCATGACCAAATTAACGTTCCCCAGCTCCAAAAGTTAAATACTTGAAACCTCCATATCAAATAAACACTTCCCGCAATACAATATAAAATAAATAAAATTATTCTAACTGTAAATCTATTTTGAGAACTGAACCTTCCTCTATTTGATAAATAGTCACTCATAGTTCTATTACGCTACAGGTAGTACCAGAGTAATCTCAATCGCCTGCTTCTTCTCCTTATCCTCTGGTAAGTAAACTTGTATTGTGTCGCTGATATCAACTACTGTGTGCACTTCTGTGTTGATACTCAAGGTCTCACAACGAGCGGCAGCATTGAGCATACTTGGGTCGAGTGGGAGTTCCTCTGAGTTAATCCATACTTGTGGTAGCACTTTACCCGCTGAAATTTTATTAGCTGAACGTAATTGACGCACACCTCCTAGAGCCGCGAGCATGACTTTGACACTCTGGGCGATAGGTTGTTGAGCAATCGCTGTATCCACCTGAGGGAATGAGGTGATATGTAATGAGCTCGTGCCTTCTGCCTCTTTGAAGCAACGTTGATAGATAGCCTCGGTAATAAATGGCATGTAAGGAGCATAAAGTCCTAATAAAGTACGCAAACTCTGTTGCAGAGCTGTAACTGCTGAAGCTCGCTCAGCATCAGTGTACTGCTCCGCCTTCCAGAAGCGTTCTTTGACGAGCTCTAAATAGTCATCACAATAGGTAGACCAGAAGAATTTCTCCAAAGCCTCACGTCCAACTGCGTAATCAAATTTATCAAAACCTAGGGTCACCTGCTCTGTCGTTTGATGTAATTTAGTCAGCAACCATTGATCGAGTGGCGTTAATTGAGAGAATTCAACCTGTGTGTTTTTAACTTCTTCGCTAGCTTCTCCTATGAGCATTTGGGTGAGTCGAGCGACATTCCAAAGCTTAATGACAATACGGCGGCCGGCTTTGACACTTTTTTCTTGGAATTTTAAGTCTTGCCCAAGGTGGCTACCTGCTGCCCAGTAACGTAGGGCATCTGCACTGTATTTTTCGATGAGGGCTGCTGGTTCGTAGCGATTGTAGCCATCTTTGTCGGTGTATTTTTCTAAATCACGTTTTGAGATTTTTTTACCTTGCTCATTGAGTCCCCAACCAGAAATCATCACACGTTTCCATGGCAGCGAATCATGATGCAGATGAGATTTAACTACGGTGTAGAATAACCATGTGCGGATAATCTCAAAAGCCTGAACACGTACACCCATAGGGAAAATATCGTCCATATTTTCAATACCCCATGTTTCTCCACCTGCCCAGTTGGCGTTAATCTGTGGAGAAAGTGATGAAGTCATCCATGTGTCCATAACATCTAATTCAGGACGTAGATTCTGCCCTTCGTAACCTGCAGGCTGTTGCTCACTAGGATCGATAGGTAACTCTGAGTCTTTGGCTACCACTACGT
>Ga0209533_1000366_pt1 | contig 43777 bp, 31 predicted proteins | sample COG_04_FD_184748 | JGI IMG/M metagenome (GOLD analysis project Ga0209533, IMG submission 184748) | Pelagic Microbial community sample from North Sea - COGITO 998_met_04 (SPAdes) (version 2) | ecosystem: Environmental > Aquatic > Marine > Neritic zone/Coastal water | place: Helgoland, sampling...
CTATCCCGCGATTTCGAGTGCAAATATACGATAGTTTTTAAGTTTTGCAAGGTTTATTTGAATATTATTTAAAAAAAGGAAGATGTTTTTAGTTCAAACACAAAACCTGCATTTAATGGTAATTCATTGGATTTTCTAGCACAAAAAACTAGCACAGACTCGAGATCTATTTTTGTGAATTTCAATCCAACTTTTATAATTATATTTGGTAGATGCGACAGAACCGTTTAATCTGTAGTTTGTTTATTTACTACCATGTGTTTAGTTGCAACGGTTCTAAAGCCCATGTGGTCTGAGCCTGAATCTATAGAAACACCCATTTTTGCAGAAATTCTAAAACTAGCACAATACGATTCGTGACATAAAAAAGACCCCCCTTTCATTACCTGTTCTATTTGATTAGGGTTCGCAGGACTGTTGGATTTGTTAGCCCCCTTAGGATTCATAATTGTCTTAGAAGTATCTAATTCTTTATAGTGGCTCACATTAAATAAGTCTGCTGTAAGTTCCCAAACATTTCCTGCCATATCATAGATGCCAATGCTGTTTGCTGGATATGATTTTACGGGTGCAATTAACTTAAAACCGTCTATAGATTCGTTTTTTTACATAGACATTATAAATCAATCCTATTAAGATTAAAAATATACCTAACAATGTCCAAAGGTTATAAATTTCTCCAAACCATGAAACTCCAATTATAATCATAAAAATAACTTCTAAATATTTTAGTGGTGCAATTATAGATGTTTCATGTAATTGAAAAGCTTTGGTCATATATAATTGACCTACATAACCAAAAACACCCAAACTTAGTAGTAAAACCCATTCTGTATAATTTGGCGAAATCCAATTATTATAAGACATTAAACCACCAAAAACAAAACACATTATCATAAAATAATTAATTATTATTAAAGGATTTTCTTGGTCTCCTAATTTTCTTATCACAACAAAAATTAATCCTAAAAAAAGGGCAGATGTTATTATTAGTAAGAGGCCTATTGTGTTTACATCAACACCAAATCCTTTTATAATTAAAACCCCAACAAAAGCTAATAAAAATAAAACCCATTGAACTAATTTAATCTTTTCTTTCAGAAATACAGCTGCAAATATTGCTGCAAATATTGGTGAAGTATACCTCAAAGAAACTGCTGTACCTACTGCTAAATAATTTAAAGCTTCAAAAAAAGTAGTTAAAGAAATTACACCAATTAAACCCCTTATAAAAAGGAGTTTTTTATTATTACCAAGAATAGGAATTTTATATTTTAAAATCAGTGGAACTGTAAAAGCCAAAGTACCAACAGATCTAAAAAAAACAATTTGATACACACCGAAAGTAGTCAAATATTTAACGATTGCATTCATTATAGCAAATGCTAAAACGCTCAAAATCATAAAGAAAATTGCCTTGTTATATTTCATAATAAGAAAGAAACCCTTTAATTAAAAAATACTAAACGGTTATTAATATTTTGGATAAAAATAAAATTATTTAAGAGATTGTATAATGTCTAGAGCATTTTTTGTCTGACTTTCAATTTTATCATAATCAAAACTACCATCAGCATGTTTAGCCATTAATTTAGACCCCATACCAACACAAGTTACACCTGCACCAAACCAAGCTTCTAAATTCTCTCTTGTTGGTGAAACACCACCTGTAGGCATAATGCTTGTCCAAGGTTGCGGACCTTTAATTCCTTTTACAAATTGTGGCCCATAAATATCACCAGGAAATAATTTAACTATTTCACAACCTAATTCTTCTGCTTTCGCTATTTCTGTTAATGTACCACAACCAGGAGACCATAATACTTTTTTACGATTACATACAATTGCAATGTCTTCTCTTAAAACTGGAGTTACAATAAAGTTTGCTCCTAAAGCCATATACAAAGATGCTGCTGCTGCATCTGTTACAGATCCTACTCCCATTACCATTCCTGGTAATTCAGTAATTGCATATTTTGTTAATTCTCCAAAAACTTCGTGAGCGAAATCTCCTCTAGCAGTAAACTCCATTAAACGAGCTCCACCGTCATAACATGCTTTTAAAACTTTTTTACTTACTTCTATATCATTATGAAAAAATAAAGGAACCATTCCTGTATTTTTCATTACTTGTGCTACTTCTATTCTTGTAAATTGTGCCATTTTATTTTATTTTTTAATTTTTAATTTTTAATTCCAGTTTAATATTTTCTTAAAATCGTATGCTTCTGGATTTGGTAAATACTTTTTTACCTCTTCATAATCCTTTTCCTTAATATAAAAAAGATTGTTTATAAACAGTTGTGCCATCTCTGAATTAATGTCAACTAATCTAGGTGGAATCTTCCCTTCATTATCTTCAAAATCTTTCAAAAATAAAGGTGTAATATCTCCTTTAGAATTTGCACTTACAATACAACCAGATATTCCTTGGTCAAATAATTTTTTAACTCCTATACCTAATAAAGCACACAACGTTAAATCAAATGCAATTGGATTACAACACCTTAATTCATAGCCAAGTTCTACGGGTCTTGATTTCACAGATAATCCAATCTCTTTGAGTTTTACTTGTAATAGATAATTAAAAATATGAGATTTACTTACATTTCCTAATTCTGGATGTCCATGATCATCGTAAGTAAAATTTATACCAGAGTTGATAATTTCTTCTTCTTCCATGAAATGAAAAACACCTTCACTTACTAAAGCCACACCATATTCTATACCTTCAATTTTACATTTAACTATTGAAGAAATAATCATATTGATTATTTTTTCGAATGTAATAGTAGTTTTATCGAACATTTCTGGAATAATCATCATTTGAAAATGACAAGCAGAAGCTAAATGACCTGCAGAACGTCCCATTGTAGACATTACAAACCAGTTTTCACTAGTTCTGGCATCTTCATAAACTGTATTACCAATACGAACTCCTTCATCTTTAGCTGTATGAAAACCAAATGTTGGATTCCTATCAGGCAAAGGTAAATCGTTATCAATAGTTTTAGGAACATGAATGTGGCCAACCGATAAATCTTGATTTTGCAGATATTTAGTTAATCTATTAGCCGTTGAAGCGGTATCATCTCCTCCAATAGTCACTAATAATTTTACATTGTGTTTCTTAAAAAAATCTGCTTTAAAATCGCTATCTTTTGGTTTAAATCTACTCATAATTAAAGTAGAACCTCCACGACTAAAAATACGGTCGGCATGATGAAAATCGAATATTTTCACTTCTGGATTATCAGAAAGCAATCCTTTATAACCATGATGCACACCTATAACATCATAACCATCCTTTAAGAAAGTTTTCGTCAGTGTACTTATAACCGTATTAATACCTGGTGCTGGACCGCCGCTGCATATAATCGCAATTGATTTTCTCATTTTAGGTAAAGATTTTAATCTAGACGCTAAGAAGTCTAACGAGCAACTCGACCAGAAGCATCACCACCCATTAACTTTTCTACTTCCGCAACAGTTGCTAAGTTTGCGTCTCCTTTAATTGTATGTTTTAAACAAGATGCTGCAACTGCAAAGTCCAATGCATTTTGATCATCTTCTGGGTATTTAAGTAATCCATAGATCAACCCACCCATAAAAGAATCTCCTCCACCTACTCTATCTACTATATCGGTGATTTGATATTGACGCGTTTGCAACAATGTTTTACCATCATATAAAACACCTGCCCAAGTATTGTGAGAGGCAGATATAGAACCTCTTAAAGTAGTAATTACCTTTTTAGCTCTTGGAAACTTCGCCATCATTTGCTCACAAACTGACAAAAATGCTTCTGCTTTTACATTATGTCCTTCCGTTTGAACAGAAATCCCTGCTGGTTTAATACCAAAATGCATTTCTGCATCCTCCTCATTTCCTAAGACAATATCACAGTAAGAAGTTAACTCCGTCATTATTTTTTCTCTATGTGCATCATCACAAAAATTCCAAAGTTTTGCCCTGTAATTTAAATCTGTAGAAATAGTAATTCCTTTTGCACTAGCAGCTTTAACAGCTTCCAAGCATACATCTGCAGATCCTTGGGAAATCGCTGGTGTAATACCGGTCCAATGAAACCATTCTACTCCGTCAAAAACGGTATCCCAATCAATCATCCCTGATTTTATTTCTGCAATTGCAGAATGTGCTCTATCATATACTACTTTAGAACCTCTAGAAACAGCTCCTGTTTCTAAGAAGTAAATTCCTAAACGATCTCCACCCCAAACAATTTTATCAACGTTTACACCACGCTTTCTCATTTCCATCATTGCACATTGTCCAATATCATTTTTAGGCAAACGCGTTACAAAATCAACATCGACTCCGTAATTTGCTAATGAAACCGCTACATTAGATTCTCCTCCTCCATAAACAACATCAAAGTTATTTGCTTGAGAAAACCTTAAAAATCCCTGTGGAGCTAATCTTAACATGATCTCTCCAAAAGTTACTACTTTACCCATTTTTGTTTAATTTTTTATATGTTTATATTTTTTAGTTAAACGTTTAAGCAGTTCTTTAAAATAAAATCAAAACTTCTTTTAGTACTTGAAATTTTGATTACATAAACAAAGTGACTACATTTGTTTAAACGTTTAAGCAAATATATATAAAATTCGTGAAAAAAAAGAAAACTACCATAAAAGATATTGCAAACGTATTAAATATTTCTGCAGCAGCGGTTTCTAAAGCATTGCATAATGATTCAAGAATTAGCGAAAAAACTAAAGAAAACGTTAGACAAGTAGCTAAAAAATTACAATATCAACCGAATCACTTAGCGAGTGCTTTACGAAGTGGAAAAAGTAATTTAGTAGGAGTTATTGTGCCTAGAACCAATAGTAATTTCTTTTCATCAGTTATTCAAAATATAGAAGAAGTATTGAATAAAAAAGGGTACAGCATCATTATCACACAATCTAATGAATCCTATGATAAAGAATGTAAAAGTATCGATACCCTACTTTATACCCAAGTAGATGGAATTATTGCCTCAATGGCAAATGAAACTATAGATCTAAGTTCTTATGAAAAAATTAAATCCAAGGGCATCCCTTTGATTCTTTTTGATAGAGGTGAAAATGATTTAAATGTGGACTATATTGGAATTGATGATTATAATAGTAGTCATGTAATTGTAGAGCATTTGGTGAAAAATGGTTGTCAACGCATTGCGCATATAGGTGGTTATAAACGAACTCGAATTTATAACAATAGAATTCGAGGATATGTAGATGCTTTGAAAAAATACAAACTCCCTTTAGATGCAGAATTACTTACAGAAGGTGATTTGACAATTGAAGATGGAAGGATAAAAATGAGGCAATTACTGAGTTTAAAAACGCGTCCCGATGCAGTATATGTTGCTGGAGATTATGCCGCTTTGGGCGCTTTACAAGTTTTAAAAGAACATAAGATTCTTGTTCCTAAAGAGATTTCTCTGGTAGGTTTTGGTAACGAGCCTTTTACAAATATGGTTACACCTAAAATTACAAGTGTCAATCAACACAGTGCAGAAATTGGGAAACAAGCCGCAAATACCTTTCTAAAATATATTGAGAATGATACTATAGAACAAAGTTTAAATAAGATAATTTTAACTGCAGAATTAATAGTGAGAGATTCTTCTAATAAAAAAACAAAAAAATTAAATTCCTAAAGCTTGTCCGCCACCAATTTGTATCGTTTCAGCTGTAATAAATGCTGCATCATTACTAGCTAAAAAAGAAACCACTGAAGCCACTTCTTGTGGTTGGCCTAATCTACCCAACATAATATTATTTTTCCATGAAGCAAATACTTCAGGCTTACTTTCTTTAATTTGTGCATGAAAAGGAGTATCAATCGTGCCAGGGGAAACCGCATTTACGCGAATACCATATTCGGCTAAATCTTTAGCCAAAGCTCTTGTAATTGCATGCACACCCGCTTTAGAAGTGCCATAAATTCCAGCTCCTGGTCCACCAGCATTCCATCCTGCATTGGATGTATAGTTAATTATTGAAGCATTTTTACCTTTTTTAAGAAAAGGAATTGCAGCTCTAGATGCAAAAAATACTGAGTCTAAGTTCAATGCCATCACAAATCTGTAAAAATCTGTTGTCATTTCTTCAAACCGAGATCTTCCTCCCAATCCTCCAGCATTGTTTACTAGTAAATCTATTTTACTATATTTTTTTCCTATTGCATTAATATTTGAAGTTACAGCATCTTCGTTTGTAACATCAAAACCAAAATACTCTGCGGTAATTCCTGCTTCCATTAATTCTTGAACTCTTTCTGCTCCTGCAGCATCTTCAATACCGTTTAGAAGTACAGTATATCCATCTTTCCCTAATCTCTTTGCTACTTCGAATCCAATCCCCCCGGTAGCTCCTGTAACTAAAGCTACTTTCTCATTTAAATTACTCATATATTTATTATTCTTATTATTAAAATTATTCTTCTACTGTTTTTCTTACGGGTTCTATGTTTTTGATGAAAACAAAAATTGATAAAACACCTAAGATAACTGATATTGTAATTGCTATAAAAGCGGGTGTATAAGATCCTTCTGTGGTTATTTTACCAATAAACCAGTTCATAATCATTGGAGAAACAGCAGCAACGGTTCCAGCTAAACCAGCTAATGTTCCAACAGAGGGGCCTCTAAATAAATCACTTGAGATCGTTTGTACATTCCCAATTGCAAATTGAAATCCAAAAAGGACTACACCTGCTAAATAGATAAATGTCATAAAATTATTTTCTCCTACAAATTGAATGATGCATACAAACCCAATAAAGACTAATAAGCCTCCAATTGTAATTGTAATTTTTCTTGCAGCATCTACGGATTTTGTTTTCATTAATAATCCAGAAAACCAACCTCCTACAATACTACCAGCTGCTGCCATTAAATAAGAAATCCACATAGTAGCAGCAATTTCTTCGATGCTTAGATTAAACGTTTTATTTAAATAAATAGGCATCCACCCTGCAAAAAACCACCATATTGGTTCAATAAAGAATCTACATACTAAAACGCCCCATGATTGTTTGTAGCTTAAAATTTTTCCAACGGATAAACTCTTTACTTTTGTATTACTAATAATATCATCCTTTTCTATTTTATCCGCTAAAATTAAATCTCTTTCCTCTTGCGTTATCCAAGGGTGCTTTTCTGGAGTAGATTTATTTAAGAATAGCCATGGAATTACCCATAGTAAACCCACTGCTCCTAATATTATATATGTTGTTTTCCAGCCAAAAGCTGCATATAAATAAACAATTACAAAAGGGGCAATTACATTACCAATTGAAGCACCAGAATTAAAGATACCTTGTGCAATAGCTCTTTCTTTAACCGGAAACCATTCACCATTACTTTTTACAGCACCAGGCCAATTACCAGCTTCTCCTAAACCGAGTAAACCTCTAAAAATAGACAACGTAATAATACCTCGTGCAAACGCATGAAAAGCAGATGCTAAAGACCAAACGATTATTGAAACCGTAAAACCTAAACGAGTGCCTATTTTATCATATAATTTTCCTGATAAAAATTTTCCGACAGCATACGTAGCCATAAAAACATTTAACATAATGGCATAATCTGCATTGTCCATTCCTAAATCTTTACCCATTTCTGGCCAAAGTAGCGCGAATGCAGTTCTATCTATATAATTGATTACAGTTGCAATAAATATGAGGATTATAATCCACCATCTTAAGCCTTTAATTTTCATATTCATGTATTATTATCTAGCACAGGTATGTATGTGCTAAGTCTGACAAACTTGTTGTCATTAAAAAATTGAATAGTTTGTATTGAAGTAATTTTTAGAAAAACTTCATTTTATAAATTATTCGTTTATAAATCCCTCGTTTAATATTTTACTATTTGTACCAAAAAAAGCGTGCACTCTTTTTTTCTTGTTTTATATATTATAACAATATTGATACAATGTTTTAAAATGTATTTTCATGCATTTTTTTGCTAACTGCGGGTCTTTGGCAACAATAGCATTGTAAATATCGGTGTGTTCTTTTATCCCTTTTTGTGCTAAATCATCATCACATACATGAAATTTCTCAAATTTTGTGATAATTTCTGGTGTAATGATTAGCATAAATGTATTCATCGTACTATTTCCCGAAGCTTTTGCAATTGCTAAATGAAATAGCAGATCTTCTTGCATTGCATCTTCACCTTTTAATACTTTTACATTATAAGCCTCTAATGCTTCCTTTAATTGAACTAAATCTTTTTCTGTTCTTCTTAATGCTGCTAATCTTGAGGTTTTAACCTCTAACATAATTCTTGTTTCTACTAAAAATTTAAAATCAGGCTCGTCTAATCGAAGAATGTCTTCAATCATCCCATTCATAGCAATAACACCAATATTTGCAACAAAAGTTCCACTCTGTGGAATGGATTTTAGCAATCCATAAAATTCTAATTTTTGAATAGCTTCTCTAACATTACTTCTACTAACATTAAATTTTTCTGAAAGCATTCTTTCAGAAGGTAGTTTTTCTCCAGGTTCTAAATTCTTATAATTGATTAAATCTCTAATTCCAATTATAATTAAATTTTGAACTTTTTGACTTTCAGTCTTTGTTAGTACTTCTAACTTCATAAATAAAAATTTTATACTGTTAACCAAAGATAATATTAAATGTATAAATACAATTTCTACACAGATAAAATTTTTTAATAATTAAGGTTTTAGTATTTAAGACTAGTCTTAAATACTAAAACCTTAATAAAATAGTTAATAAAACAATTATTTTATCAATTTATTAGTAACCAGGATTTTGAGTAATTACTCCATTACTAGCAAAAATTTCTGAAGTTGGAATTGGAAACAAATGATAATTACTATCAATAGTCATTCCCATTTCCGCATTAACAGTACCAGTTCTAACTAAATCAAACCATCTATGACCTTCTAAAGCTAACTCCAATCTTCTTTCATTAGCAATTGCAGTTCTAACAGTTGCTTGCGCAGTTGCAGTAACGTTTGCCAAATTAGCTCTACTTCTAATTTTATTAAGTTCAGTAATAGCAGAAGATGAATTTCCATTTTCATTTAATGCTTCTGCATACAATAAAATTACATCTGCTAATCTTAGTTCTATAAAATCTTGTTCAGCACCTGCAGACCCAAATTTAACAGCTATACGCGAAGGGCCAGATAAATCGATCGTTGCATTTTTTCTCGTGGTATCTCCAGCAGCATCAAAAGCATTAACTAAATCTGCAGTAATTGGATCTTCATCAGATTTTGTATCCCCACCATTACTCCACAAAGGAAATGTAGTACCACTATAGTCACTTATTGCTATAGACCCTGATATCTGAGTTGCAAAAATAACTTCTGTATTCAAGTCAGTACCAGATCCAAAAACATCAGCAAAAATAGGCTCCAATCCAAGACCAGCAGCAGCAGCTCCATTTACAACAGAAGCTAAGTTAGATTCTGCATTTATAAAATCTCCCATTTGCATATATACTTTACCTAATAATCCTTGCGCAGCAATTGCAGACGCTCTTCCTGAAGATAATCCATTGTTATCTAAAGCACTTTTTGCATCCGTTAAATCAGAAACTATTTGACCATATACATCAGCAACTGGCTGTCTTTTTAATATTGAAGTATCTTCTGTGCTTGGTGCGTCAGATAAATTAAGAGTAACATCTCCAAAAACTTTTACTAATTTAAAATAAGCCAAGCCTCTTAAAAATTTAGCTTCACCAATATGTTTAGCATTTGAAGAATTTTCAATAACTATATTCGTACTTAATATAGATTTATATAAAGCCGCATAAAAAGGTTGGAAAAAATTACCTTCCATAGTTGATACATCCCCATTGAATGTCGCAAACGAATTATGTGGCGATTCGTCAAACTGAGTGTTATCTGCTCTAAAATCTCCCATTACTGCGATTGGAGTAGCAGAACCAGTTTGATAATTATATGCTGCATTCAAAACTCCATCAAAATCTGTTAAAGATTCTGGACTAGCAATATTTGATGGAGATTGATCTAAATCTGTTGAACATGCTGATACGACCAACATTAGTCCTAATAATATTATGTTTATTTTTTTCATTTTTTCTTTATTTAAAAATTAAGATTCAAACCTAAAGTAAAGCTTCTAACAACTGGACTTGCACCTACTTGAAAACCTGATGTTGTAGGTCCATTATAATCACCTGTAGTTTCAATACCCTCTGGATTATAAGAAGTATAATTATCTGCCATTAAGTATAATAAGTTAGTAGCTGCACCAAAAACTCGAACAGAACTTAAGCCAACTTTTTTAGCTAAATTTTGTTTAAGAGTATAACCAATTGTTATATTTCTTAATGCCAGATAAGAAGCATCCTGAACATTTGCATCTAAGTTGTCTTTTGCACCTTTAACAAACATACCATTATGTACAGCACGTCCATCAGCATCTTTAAAACCATCTACTAATCTTCCACCCCATTGAGAACCATAATAATAAGGATCTATATTAAAAACTTCTGCTCCTTCTGCTCCTTGAAATTGTAATGACATATCAAAGTCTTTATAACTCATAGAACTACTCAATCCCCAGTAAAAATCTGGTGTATTTTGCCCTACTTTCACTAAATCTCCACCCTCTTCAACAGTTCTTGTTTTATCAATTACTCCATCATTGTTTTGATCTATTACATAATATTCGCCATTGCTATTGTTTGGATTTCTTGTGCCATCTTCTAAGTACTTCATTTCAACTTGTCCTGCAGTTTCTAATGCCCACATTTCACCAATTTGACCTCCTACATAATTTCTGAAGACAACATCTCTACCAGATTGACCTACGGGTTGTCTCGGTAATTCATCTAAACCTCCTAAATCTGTGATTTCTGTATTAACTGTAGATAGATTAGCATTCACATTCCATGAGAAATCATTTTTTTGAATGATAGCTGCAGAAAACTCAAATTCAACTCCAGAACTTCTTACATCTCCAGAATTTAATTTTATAGCATTTGTTCCAAGAACTTCAGAAACACTTTGATTAATTAAAATATCTTCAATATCTGAAGTATAGTAATCTACACCTAAAGTAAAACGATTATTTAAAAAACCTAAATCAAAACCAAAGTTAGTTTCTGTATTTGTTTGCCAAGTTAAATCTAGATTTGCTACATCTGAAGGAATATTAAATCCAGTACCATAAACTGTTGCAGTAGGACTTAATAAACTTAATGAGTTGTAAGATCCTAAAAAAGAAGCAGTACCTAATGAACCAGTACTAAATCTTAATTTTAATTTACTCAATACATCATTATCTTCTAAAAAAGATTCTTTATGTGCATTCCATCCCATAGAAACCGCTGGAAAAGTAGCATATTGATTGTTAGCGCCAAAACGAGAATCACCATCTCTTCTGATAGAAACAGAAGCTAGATACTTATCATCATACGCATAATTAACTCTTCCAAAAATACTTTTTCTTACTCTAGTTTCATCTCTTTCCTTTACAGCAATATCTGCCGGTAATAACAAACTAAAATTGACAACAGCAGTATTTGGCACATTAGTGCCATCTAGAGAAGTTCCTCTAAAAGTAGTAGATTGAAATTCAACACCAGCTATTGCGGCTAAGTTGTGTTTACCAAAATCTTTTGTATAATTTAAAGTAGTTTCACTTAATATAGAAGATACTTTTACATCTGTTTGATCTAAATTTGTTGCACTACCGCGACCTTTAGCATCAGACATAAGTCCTCTCCAATAATAATCTTGAGTATCTCTCATGTCACCTCCTAAAACTGTTTTCACATCCAATCCTTCTAAAATAGTATAAGATAAATAAGAGTTAATATTCATGAAATAGGTTCTTTGTGTTCTTTCAGTATTATCAAGCTTCGTAGCAGGACCTTGATCACCAGAACCTCCAATACCATTATTAGCCCTTCCATAATGCCAATCATTCACATAATCTCCAGGCTCTAATGTGTATATACTTCTATTATAACCTAAAGCTTCCGTTGCACCACCATTTACTCCACTGTCAAATGAAGAAAGACCCAAAGCTTGCGCTTGCTGATCTAATGCTTGAACAAAAGCAATAGATGCTTCTGTATGATAAATTGGATGCACACTATATGCTCTAGAAAGATCTCTAACATCCCATCCAACAATTTGTCTTTTAGAAGCAAAACCATTAAAACTTAAACCTGTTTTAAACTTCTCTCCTAATTTAGCATCAATATTTAGACGGGCATTTAATCTTTCAAAACCTTGAGTTCTAACAATCCCAGTTGCATCTTGGTAACCAACAGATCCAAAATACTTTACATCATCTGTACCACCGCTCATACTAAAATTATGGCTAGTAGTATTACCTGTTTGATATAAAAAATCTTCTACACTCATTTCATCAGGAGAATTTTCATAACCAGTTAATCTGTATTCTAAAAAAGCTGGGTCTATTTGAGAAACATCCCAATTTCCTGCAGCAATTTCTGCTCTTGAATGTGCAGCCCATTCAGATCCTGTCTTAAGTATGTTGTCACGATATTTATTTGAAAAACTGGTATAAGTATTATAACTAAATTTAGGTTTACCTGTTTTTCCTTTTTTAGTAGTAACCAAAACAACACCATTTGCACCTCTTGAACCATAAATAGCAGCAGAAGCAGCATCTTTTAAAATTTCTATACTTTGAATATCATTTGAATTAACTGTTGCTAAACTTCCTGAGATAGGAAAACCATCTACAACAATTAATGGGTTTGAGCTGCCTGATACAGAAGAAGCTGCTCTAATTTGAATTTTCGGATCTGCACCTGGCTCTCCACTTGCATTTTGAATTAAAACACCGGCTAACTTACCTGCTAATGCCTCATCTACACGGGTAGCTTGAACGGCAGCAACATCATCACCACCAATTTTTGAAATAGCACCTGTAAGGTGACTCTTCTTTCGAGTTCCATACCCAACAACTACAATTTCATCTAGGCTAGTTGTGTCTTCAACCATCGAAATAGATAAAGTTTTTTGATCTTCTATAGCCACTAATTGCTTCACATACCCCAAATAAGAAAACTCCAAAACGTCTCCTTTTTGAACTTTAATTTCAAAATTTCCATCAAAATCTGTAGCTCCACCTTTGTCTGTATTTACTATCCTATAGGTTACCCCCGGAAGTGTTGTATTGTCTGCTTGTGAAGTTACAATACCTTTTATCGTATATTCTCCTTGCGCGAATAACGAAATGTTGAATAACAATACTAAGAGTACTATTATATTCTGTTTTAAATTCATAATTTATGTTTAAGTTTTTAAAAAATTATTAGCTTCATATTTGTTTATAAAACTAAGCCTTAACAACTTTCACGTAATTTTTAAAAAGAAAATATTAGCGAATAAAATAATAGTATATTTTGTATATTTGCTAAACTTATACTTAATTTTTATAGATTTTGTGTCAGTTTATACTTCCCTCAGAAGAAGTGTTATTACTAAGGGATAGGCGTGCACCTATCCTTTTTTTTGTTTAAAGATCTATATATCCATCATATTATATATTTTTTAAATTAATATTGGTTACCCAAATTGGTTATCCAGATTGGTTTTCCAAATATAGTTAAATATTTCTTTAAAAAAAAAAAGAAAAAAGTTTTAATTACTAAAAACTAGCATATTAGACCATAAATTTTCTATAAAAAATTTAATTACCAGTTAAAGATAGTCTTCCATATCACATACGTGATTGCAAGCATGATTGCCCAACTAATAATTTTCGTGTAATCTCGCCTAGTTCGTTTCATCAAAATCTTTCACTGTGTTTGGTACGAACCATTGTAAATTTCAGTTTTCATCTATAAAACTAGTAATTTGAGAATGATGCTATTTATGATTATAAGCCTATTCCACTTGCGTCAAATAAAAATTTAACAAGCATAACCTAATTATACTCAATTCTTTTTAAATTAAACCATCACCAAGTAATTCCTGCTCTTTGTTCTAGTCTGAAAAAAAAATAATTACTTTCTACAAATGTTTTTAATACCTCTATTATTATAATATAGTGCTAGTATTAAAGATGTTAATGTTCTTTTTATTGGAAAATTAAAAGATTAACTATTTCTCTAACTTCATAAAATAATCAAAAATTTCCGGAACATTAGCATTTCCCATTTCTGCACTAACAGCTGCTTTAAGATTTGTAGAAGTAGCTTCAGCAATAAGAGAAGTTGTACCAAGATCATTCATCATTTGTACAAAATATCCTAAATCTTTATTTGCATTATTGATTGAGAAACCTAAATCACTCACGTTGTCTACGGCATAATGTTTGCAAAATTTCATAAATGGAGAGTTTGAAGGCCCAGAAGACATGATATCAAACAATTGCTGCGTATCTACACCTGCTAATTTTGCCGCAACGAAGGCTTGTGACATCGCAACAACAGTAGTCATACCTATAAAATTATTGATAAGCTTCGTTGTGTGTCCAGCTCCAGCCGCACCAAGATAGAATACATTTTCACCTTGTTCGTCCAAAACTGACTTTACTTTTTCAAAAGTGTCTTTATTACCTGCAGCCATAATATTAAGCAGGCCGTCTTTTGCATGAGCAGGAGTGCGTCCAAGTGGGGCATCAATCATGCCAGCACCTTTTTCTGCAAGAGCTTTACCTATTTTTATAGTAGAAGCAGGAATCGATGTTCCGAAATCAATCAAAACAGCACCTTCTCTAATACCAGCAAGAATACCATTTTCACCATAAACAATCTTTTCAACAACCGCAGAAGTTGTAAGACAGAACATAATGATATCACTCTTTGCAGCTAATTCTTTTGGAGAACTAGCTTCAGAAGCATTACCCCGATTAATAACTTTTGCAACTTCATCTTTATTAAGATCGATTACTATTAGCTCAAAACCTCTTTTTTGAAGATTTTCAACCATGTTACCACCCATAAGGCCAAGTCCTATAAATCCGATAGTAGGTTTTTTCATATTTTATTTATTTTATTTTATAATTATTATTTTTGTCAGTATCTACATTGCTTTAACAATGTGTATATTTTATTTTTACTGAATGAAATCCTTGTTACTCTAGGCAACGAAGAGAAAAAAAATGAAGTTTCTTGTTCTTTAATTTCATCTCCAATTAAGATTTTTTATGAACATAAATACTACCTAATCGACACTAATTAATGGCTAACTTCTAATTCATAAAAACGAACTTTAGAAGATGCTCCTTTATCTCTTGATTGAAAGTAATTTCCGGCTTTAAAGTAATTCTCAAAAATCCCCCATTTTCTCATATGAATATTCTCGTATACCTTAAATTCATTCTTATTTAGAATTATTACCATTTTACCTTCTGTAACTTTTACTTCTAATGTAAATTTCCGAAACCCTACTTTTTGCTCAAAATTAAAACCGTCATCATTATCCCAAGCAGCTTCATGCAATATTTCAGGTATTGTTGCATTTAAATTTTTAAGAACTTTTGTTTTTACTCGCACTTTACCATTATCCCAATATATTTTTAAAATGGGTGGCGCGTTGTTATCATCTTCACCAATTAAATCTCTTTGTTCATTTGTTAAACGACCATGAATTTGCATAATAATTGTTCTATGGTACTTCCCTTCAGAATTTCTAGTGGTAGCGTCCATAGCCAACTTCCCTTTCATATAAGCTCCTTGGGCAAAGGTCCAGTTTACATTGTTTTCTCCTGGCACCATTTGTTCTCTTAATTCTGATCTAGTATACTTTGTATTTCTAGTTTTAGAATTGGTAGGCATGGCGTGAAAAACAATAGCTCCTTTTGTTGAATCTATATACATGTAAGGTTTTACAATTTTGTTATTTGCAAAATCTAAAATCTCAGGTGGGCTAATTTCAAAAGGTTTTCCCTCTTTATTGGCAACTGGTAGCGTTACTTTCCAATGACTTAGATCAATTTTTGGAAGCTTTACTTTTTTCCGTTTCTTTCGTTTTTTATTCTTTTTTTTTGAAGTAGTTTCAATATTAAGTTTAGTAAAGCTGTTATTATTTTGTGCATAACAATCAGCCTTACCAAAAATAAATAGGGGAAATATTAAACTTAAATAAAATAAATTAAAAAAAAATTTCATTAATTAATATACTTTTACATTATCAATCCAAGCGTCTTTAGGAGTTACCGCATAGAACATTACTGCTATTTCACCACTCTATAGCTTTTCATTATACTAAATTAATCTGCCGGATACATTTTAACATTATCTACGTAAGCATCTTTATTTGTAAATGTGTAAATAAATATAGCTACTTCACCAACAGCATTAGACCTAAACTTAAGTTTCACAGTTGTACCACCTGAACATGAATTGTCTGCAAACTTTCCTTTAGCCTCGGTTCCAATATGTTCTACCAAAGCATTACTAGCAAGAGCAACATCACTATCACTATAATGACCATTTAAGATTGACGCAACCACACTATTGGTTTCAGCACCTCCAGTTCTAATAGCATATTCATACTCAAAAATATAATCTGTATTCGGGCTTACTGTAACTGCTTGGTATGCATATCTAGTATCACCAGCGTCAGCAGTGCCATCTGCATCATCAGCACTATTGCTAGATGACCATTTTGCACCTCTAGATTTAGAACCAGTATCAACTCCATCATAATTTGTACAAGACCCATCAGAGGAACCACTAAAAGGATTTGAACTTCCTGAAGTGTTCGCTATTTTCCAATCACCATATACTTCACTAGAACTCCCATCAAAATGTCCCCATAGAATTTCTGGATTCAATGGGCCAGCTGGTCCACCAACAGTAACTTCTTTACTAATAGAAGTTGGTTTATTCAAAGAGTTTGTAGTGGTTAGCGTTACCATATACGTTTTTTCTAAACCATCATTAGCATAACTATATGTTGGGTTTTCATCTGTTGAACTACCTGAAGCATCTCCAAAATTCCAACTATAACTAGTCGCTAATTCAGAAGCATTTTCAAAGGTAACATCATAATCACTAGCTACCTCATCAAAAGTAAACTCAGGAACTGAAAGTGGAGCTCTATATAGGTAAATATTATCTACATTAAGAGTTGCCTCGTTACTTGCAGTAGCACCTGCTCCTAATTCAAATGTTATAGCATCAATTTGAGTAATTCCTTCGGAAGCAAAATCTAAATCTAGACCAGTCCAAACATTATTTGTTAGCGTTTGCTCAAAAGTTTTTCCTCCCAATATTATTTTTACTTTGTCGACACCTACTTCATGAATAGAATGAAGGTCTACGTGTAAATAATCAGCAGAAGCATTTGTTCCAAAAACATCTGCAATAATAATAGGAGTACTAAAAGTAATAGATGCCTTATTAGTACCCTGAAGTCTAGAATACTGAATTACCTTGTTTTTTAAATTTCCAACTTCTACTTCATTATACTCTGCAGTACCAGCCTCTAAATTAGAACCTGATATTGTGTTTGTATAAGCATTCAGAGCACCATCATTTTGAGTACCATCACTAAAAATAGAAAAGACATTTCCATTTAGAATTATTGGCGAATCTGGTGATGACGATACACTATTAATTGAATGATTAACCGTTATATTGTCTGTAAGTACAACATCTGAAAGACCTTTATCCGATTTTGCGGTTACCGTTATTGTATAATTAGCAGTTTCAAAATCATTTGAATAATCATAAGAAACGCTAGTGCCGCTAGCCCCAATAATTGTAATAGGAGAAGTTCCAGCTCCAAAGTCTACTTCATAAGAAGAAACTCCAATAGCTAATGGTTTTACGGTTATATAGGTACCATCTTTTAAACCGTCTTCATCTGCTTCAACAGAAATTGAAAGGCTTGAAAAAGTTATTTCCGTAAGGCCCGTACCTGTATAATTTTCGGTTGGAATAAAATCATTTTCTTCACAAGATGTAATAAATACTATTACAAGTAGCGTTAATATTCCTTTTTTTAATAAATCCATAATTATTTGTTTTTTATTTTTTATCAAAATTAATCTGCTGCGTATACTTTAACATTATCTATATAAACATCCACATCTGTGACTGCATAAAACATAATAGCAACTTCACCACTAGCATTCGCTCTAAATTTTTGCTGAACGGTTGTATGTCCAGTTTTTCCTTTTACCTCATCTGCAATAAATTGCACAATAGGAGTACTTGCAACTGCATCAGCTCCGTCAGCAAAATGACCATTTAAAATTTCTGCATAAATTCTATTTCCACCTGGTGCAACACCTGCTGATTCTGCTGGAGTTTTTATAGCATATTCAAATTCTAAAATATAATCTACATTACGCACTGGAGATGTTAATGTTGGAGATACTGTAATTGCTTGGTAAGCATATCTAGTATTAGAACTTAAGTATGCTCCAGCCGAGGTAGCTTTGGTCCATTTTGCACCTTTTGTTTTTGCTCCATTATCAGATCCGTCATAGTTTGTAAAAGAACCATCAGAACTAGCATTAAAAGCACTAGTTGTTCCACCAGTAAAGTTCCCAAAACTCCAACCACTAGAACCTCCATTAAAGTCTCCATTATTAATAGTAACTGGAATAGCTACAAATTTATCTACCACTTCAACCTCTATTGTTACTGTTGTTGATGCTTCATTTGCATCTTTAGAAGTCAATGTAACAGGATATATACCTTCACCTGCATCAAATGTAAAACTAGGATCTTTATCTGTTGAACTTCCTAATCCATTAAAATCCCAAATATAATTTGTAGATTCAGTAGATAAATTATTAAACTCTATGGATCTAAAATTAACAGCATTTGGTATGTAATCAAAATTAGCTGTAGGTAAAGTATTATCTGGTAATGACCCTGCCTCGGGTAATTCAAATTCAAAAGCCTCTTCACAACTAACAGATAATGCTAGTATCGAGAAGCATAACACTATCTTTAAAGTATTTTTAAAATTATTTAATTGATTTTTCATTTTGATTAATTTTAAATATTATTATTGAGGGTTCTGCGTTAAAAGACCTTCGCTTAAATTAATTTCTCTTGACGGAATTGGCAGTAATAATCTTCTAATATTATAACTTGTATATCCTTTTAAAGTAGCGTGCGCTCCCAAAACATCATGTGCAACTCCCAATCTTAACAAATCAAAGAAACGATGGTTTTCGAAAGCTAACTCTACTCTTCTTTCTAATAGTAGTGTGTTTACAGTTAAAACTGCAGGCCTATCTGTTATGGCATCAAAACCAGCTCTAACTTTTACTTTCATAAAAGAATCTATAGCATTAGCATCATTAGTATCATTACCTTGCATAACTGCTTCTGCATGCATTAATAATACATCTGAATAACGTAAAATAATCCAGTCATTACCTGCATTCCCTGGCTGATCTCCATATGTAGGAAGATTTGTATCCGAAATATCAGATCCTAATGGTAAAAATTTAATTACCTCTGCATCTTCTGGTATCGGTAGATTCGCATCGTCTCCAAAAGCAGCATAAGATGCTCCTGTTCTATTACCTCCATTATTTATAAAATCTACAGCAAGATTTGGATTTACAATATTAAGGCCATCTTGTCTTCCTTGACGTTTGTAAGAAGTAAACTCTGATGAAAATCCTTGGCTTTCATTAGGATCTCCTGACGCATATTGAATTGCAAAAATAATTTCATTATTTAATTCGTTATAGAATACATTTCTAAAATCAGTCTCTAAAGCGAAGTCACCACTATTAATAATAGCTTCACACATTTGTTTTGCACCTGCATAATTAGGTGTTGGTTGTGTAAGGTAAACTTTAGCTAAAAGCCCTTGAGCAGCAGCTTTAGAGGCTCTAGACTTATGGGCATTATCTAAATTGGTAGTACCTTCTTGCAGGTCTAATACAATTTGCTCATACACCTTTGCTACATCAACTCTTGTAAAAAGTAATTCTTTTTCTTCAGAAGTAACAACTCTTGTTAATAATGGCACAGCTCCATACAATCTTACTAAATTAAAGTAAGCGTAGCCTCTTAAAAATTTAGCTTCAGCGGTATATTTATTAATATTAGAAGCATCTGCGTTCGCAACATATTTCAGCACATTATTAGCTCTAAATATAATTTCATACATAGATTGGTAATAATCTTCTGATTGAATATTTTCTGGCTCAACTATGTATCTATGAAAATCTGCTCTTGACCCCTCAAGTGTTTTACTTCTTGTATTATCAGAACGATGCTCTGTTAAAAGGTACTCTAATTGAACACCTCTATTAAACCTAACAGAGCTAGATTGTGTATTTTCATTAACTCCTTGAACGGCATCATAAATTCCAATAACGCCACTTAATACATCGGCATCCGTTTGAAAAAAAGTTTCTGCCACAATAACAGTGTCGGGTAATGGGTTTAAAAACTCATCCGAATTACAAGAGACAAACAAAGTCGCTGTAATGGTAAAGATTAAAAATTTTATATATTTTTTCATAATTAAATATTTTTACAATTAAAAATTAACGTTTAAACCTACTGAATATGTACTAAACAAAGGCGTACCTGCTCTTTGTGCACCATAAGATTGAGGCGAATTATTACTATCAATAAACTCTGGGTTAAAACCATGATAATCATCAGATGTAATGTATAATAAATTCTGACCCGTAGCATAAACTCTCAATGAAGCCATCCCTAATTTTGATACTGTATCTTCTGAAAAGGCATATCCAATATTTACATTTCTTAATGAAAAATAACCTGCACTCATTACAACATCATTTGTATGTATTCTAGGTTTAAGAAAAGAAGCATCTGGAATAACACCTGCATCTACAACTGCTTGCACATCTGAAGTAGCACCTGTCCAATGCGTATAAAAATATTGATCACCAATGTTTTTAACTTCTGCACCCTGACTTCCTTGAATCATGAAAGAAAAGTCAAAATTCTTATATTTAAACTCGTTTGAAAAACTCCAAACAATATCTGGATATGGGTCACCTAAAATAGTTTTATCATCATTTGTAATGATACCATCACCATTTAAATCTTTAACAATAATATCTTCTGATTTACCGTTGATAGGAATCCATGGAGAATTCCAATATTCAGTAGCTAATTCTTTATCTACAACATATCCATAAAAAGATGAGATTGGGTTTCCAACAGAGTTTATCCACTGTGAACTTCTTCCAAAACCATCTTCTGTTAATGCTCCGTCAGACTCACCATAATCTAACAATTCATTTTTATTGGTTGATGCTATTAAAGTTGATCCCCAAGAAAAATTTTCATTTGAAATATTTTTAGTTCTTAACTCAAGTTCAAATCCACTATTCGCTACTTTACCTAAATTTACAATACCACTATTAAAACCAGTACCATAAGAAACAGGATTATCTAACAATAACTTATCACTAGTTCTCTTATAATAATCTAAAGATCCAGTTATTTTATTATTTAAAAAACCGAAATCTAAACCTGGATTAAATTCTTCTGAAGCCTCCCATTGCAATAACGCATTTGCAATATTAAGTGGGGAATTACCTGGGTTTATTACACCATCAACAATTGCATTTGTACCAATTAATTGTGCCAAATAAGGCCATGCATTTTCGGTAACACTTCCTAAATTAAAGTTTTCTGCTCCAGTAAGACCATAACTTACTCTTAATTTAAATTTACTTAAAACCTCACTTTCTGACAAGAAATTTTCGTTGTGTGCATTCCAACCTACAGAAGCTGCAGGAAAGTTACCCCATTTAGAATCTATTCCAAAAACAGAACTACCATCTCTTCTAAATGATGCAGATACTAAATACTTATCTGAAAAAGCGTAATTAATTCTACCAAAATATCCTATTTTATTTTTTACAACATTTAACTCTCCATCATTAATAATTGTAGTAGCTCCTTGTAAATTTTTTAATAAGTCATTCGTATAACCTGTACCTGTAGTTTGACTTATTTCTTCTGTTCTTTTTTGTACTGTAAAACCTGCTAAAACATTAAATTCGTGACCTCCGATTTGTTTTTCATATAACAAAGTATTATCCGAAATTAACCGTGTTTTAAATCTATTATTTAACAAATATTTAGCCCTACTATTACCCGCTGAATGATGTTTTGTACCATCCCACCTAGTTCTTTTACGTTGCTCTATGGTAACACCAAGTGATGTTTTAGCTGTAAGACCATCCATGATTTTATACTGTAAATATGTAGAAGCTAGTAATTTAGTATTAAACTCATAATGCTCTCTTTCTATGTATTGCGCATACGGGTTTGAATCACCAGAAGTACGAGGTCTGCTGTCGCTTCCATTTCCATCTAAATCTAATTCAACCAAATGGTTTTCATAAAAATAATCTCCTACCCCAATATCTGGATATGCCGTTCTATTAATAAATTGTAAAGTACCTTCTGAATGATATATAGGCAACCAAGGAGATTGTCTAATTGGATTATGAATAGAAGTAGGTAACGCTCTTCTTTTTGAAAATGAAGGTGTGGCACTTAATCCAAACTTTAAATTTTCACTTAGCTTACTATTTAATTTCAATTTACCAGAATATAATTTATAATCATCTGTCAAAACAACACCTTCATCATGATTATATCGTAAAGAAGCAGTAAATTTTGTGTTTTTATCACCACCACTTGCAGAAAAAGAGTGACTTGTCAAAAATCCACCATCAAAGAAAACATCTTGCCAATCTCTGTCAATACCTGTTACTTCTACTATTTTCTGAGCATATTGAGTGGTTTCTGAAAGTTCTCCAGTTGCAGCAAGTTCTTTTGCAGCCCAATCTGAAACACTTTTTTTGTAATCATCACTTCCAAAAGCGCTTTTATACCCTGTAAAAGTGTTATATGAAAACCTTGTCTTTCCTTCTTTACCTTGTTTTGTTGTTATTAAAATAACTCCATTTGAACCTTCACTACCATAAATAGCAGCAGATGCTGCATCTTTCAATACTTCAAAAGATTCTATGTCGTTCATATCTAAATTCCCTAAAAAACTAGAATCAACAATTATTCCATCAACCACAACTGCTGGCCCAGAATCTGCTGTAATAGATCCAAATCCTCTAATTGTTATTGTTGGTGCTGCACCAGCCTCTGCACTTGTTGCCTGTATATTAACTCCAGATACTTGACCAATTAATGCGTCATCTACCCTAGCAACTGCAATTTGGTCTAATTTTTCATTTTTAACTTTAGAAATTGCCCCGGTTAAATGGCTTTTCTTTTGGGTACCATAACCAACAACAATAATTTCATCCAAAGAGGATACATCTTCTGTTAAAATTACATTTAAAGTTTTTTGACCATCTATGATAACAGATAGCGATTTAAACCCTAAATAAGAAAACTGTAGTACATCTCCATTTTTTACTTTAATGATAAAATTACCATTAAAATCAGTTTGAACTCCATTAGAAGTTTTAAGTATTGTAATGGATACTCCAGGAAGTGGAGAATTATCTCCCTCTGAAGTTACTGAACCTGTTAGGGTTTTTTCTTGCGCAAAGGCAAAAATATTTACTAACATCATAACTAACAATGCTATTTTAAATTTTAATTTCATAATATTATTTTATGTTTAAAAATAAATTTACTCACAAATATTGTGAACCTTGATTTTACATAATTTTAAAAAAAAATGTATTCATTCTACTTCCTATTAAGAAGTACTTTTTTTACCACTTAATTATAAATACATCTAATTAAGTTTTTTAGAATTGGTTTTCCAAATTGGTTTTCCAAATTGGTTTTCCAAATTGGTTTTCCAAATTGGTTTTCCAAATATAATTTTTATTTTTGAATAAAAAAAAAAAACTTTTAATAATTGCATAAATTTTAATATCAGTAAGTTAACAACATTTTTTTATGCGATTCAATTTGCTTTAATAGCATTATAAAATCCTATTAGCCTATTACTCTTTATCTCCAAAATAAGAAACACCATCACCACTTAAGAAATCTTCCCTTACTGGACTAAATGTATCAATTAATTGTCCTTCTTCTAAACAAATTGCACTGTGTAATAAGTTAGGCTCAATATACACACCGTCTCCAGCCACTACAATTTGTTTTACTCCATCAATTTCAAATTCAAATTTACCTGAAACACAATAGGTAGCTTGTGTATGAAAATGTTGATGTGGAGAACCTAATGCTCCTTCTTCAAATTTTACGCTTACCATCATGATTTGGTTATCGTACCCTAAGAACTTTCTTGATACTCCTCCACCAAGAGCTTCCCATTCCATACCTTTTGTAATAATGTACTTTTCACTAAATCGTTTCATAATTTTATTTTATTTGTAATCATAAGAACCTACCCAAGTATACTTCTTATTGTTAATTTTTAATGTATGTTTTGCTTCTTTAGAAGCATTTGTATTTGCTGTAATAAACAGTTTTGTAGTTCCTTTTATAGTGGTTATTGAAATGGCTGTGTAATCTGCTGTATCTAAAACCATTTTTAATTCTTTTATACTACTTTTAGAATTTACGGCAGATTCTGAAACTGGGCTATAGCTGCCATGTGCTTCTATCGCCGAAACAAAAATTGTATTTTTAATATTTTTTCTTCTGAGCATTATTGCAGCTTCTCTACGTAAATTAAATTCAGGATCATTAGCGCCAATTCTAGTGAAAAATATTTCATCTTTACCGTCAGAAATTGTTGTTAAACTATAGAATTTACCTTTATTTAGCCAAGAGAATTTAGTGTTATCTTTATTTGATTTACCAGTACCTTCTATATATAAATGCTGATATCCGTTTTTACTTCCTAAAGGTTTTAAGGTTTTTGGATGTGTATACTCAAAATTAGTATTCAAAACCTGACCTAAAAAGTAATACGGAAAATCGTATTGATTTGCTTTGTTAGAAACTACTTTCATAATGTCTAATACATATGGTTTTTCGAAATCTTCGTCTTTAATAATTGCTACAGTTCTTTGCATATCTGTTCCTGGATATGTGTTCGATACTTTAGCACTTGAAACTTGTACGTTTTTGTTTGCTGAAGAAAAATAATGTAAGTCTGGATGGTTTTGACTTCCTATTTCATATTTACCATTATAATGAGAGGTTTCATTTTGAGTTACCGTATTATGTGCTATGGTTTGTTTCGCCCAAGTTTTGTTTTCTTTTAGATAATTCCCACCACCCTTTTGTTCAATATTTACAAAACGCGCTAAACCATAATCTTGAAGTACTTCATCTCCTTTTTCATATACTGAATATGATAATTTGTCATAGTGCCCATGACTAGAACCTTGAGAGGCATATTTAAAAATAAGCTCCATATCTTGGTTTCTTAAAATTGCAACCCCACCTTGTTTACCCTCAGGTCCATCAGATAAATTAATTGATTTTTTATAAAAGGGTTCTGCTTTTCCATTTTTTATACCCACTGCAACAGCTAAACCAGAATCATCTAATAATACTTTATTTTGTTTTTTAGCAATTGTTAGCAACCCTGCGTCTTGTTTTCCAAAATAATAAGAAATATCTACGGCAGTCACTAAAGCATCATTATAATAAGACATTCCTTTTTGACCATCATTCAATGGAAAAAAATCTCCATCAGCGTCAGATAAGTTTAAAAGTGCATTAATAGATTTTAAAAGCACCCCTTTTTTGTATTCAAAAATCTTTAATTCTGGTTTTACATTATGTAATCCTTCAGCAAAAACTAAAAAAGGATACATTGCATACCGCTGGTAATAAGGGCCTTCATTATAATAACCATCAGGAGAAAAAGGCTCTTCAATGTTTGCTAAAAAACCAGCTTTACCATCTTTATTTAAAAAGCCACCATCATCATCTTTTTCTTTAGCATCTAATTTTAAGTCTTTAATACCATATAAAGCACGATCAATTAATTCTTGATCATTCATTACCAAACCAATCATACCAACAGCTGCATTTCCCCAAGTACTATGGTTGTGCACTCTTTGGTAAAATTGAGGGTTATCTATAGAAATATGATCTGCAAACGGTTTAAATAAGTTTGTTTCTAGTTTATTACGCTCTTCTTCTGACAAGTAATTGTAAATACAATCATAAGCCTGACTCACATAAACCAACCAATTTGAGTCATTTAAACATTGCCAAAATAATTTACCTCTTGCATAAGACCTTGTTTTTGGATGCAACGGCAATGTTTTATACATTTCCTCATATTGCATTAACATGTCTTTTGCGTATTTGGCATATTTTTCGTCATTTAAAATTTGATATAAGACACCTGCTTTTTGTAAAACGATCATGTTACGTTTGTGACGAACATGTGTATAACCACCAGAATAATCTTTTGGAATTGGAGTTTCTATGCCTAAAGCAATTTCAGCATCTATTTCTTCTTGAACCGCTTTTAATGTATTGTCGAAAACTGGAATAGTACCCAATTGCGCTCTAATATTTTTAACACCTTGTTTGGTTAATATTAAACTTGGATGCTGATTTTTATCATCAGAAACCAATACTTCTTTTTTCTCACTACAAGAAGAAAAGATAATTAATACCAATAAAAGTGTTTTAAATTTATTCATTTTTTTAAATTTATAAAAAAAATAAGAACCCATATTTATGAATTCTTATTTTTTTATTTAAACTAATTTAATTAGTTTTTAATTATTTTCTTTGTTGCTAAAGCATTTTCGCTTGTAAGTTTTAACATATAAACTCCTTTAGACAAAGAAGAAATATCTAAATTATTGTTTGATAATTTAGAAGAATTAATTACTCTTTTTCCTAATAAGTTGTAAACTTCTGCTTTGTTAATTTCTACGCTTGAAGAAATTGTAACAAATTCTTGGGCAGGATTTGGATATATAGAAACTTTTGAAGCAAAAACATCATCTATAGAAAGACTTGCTGCTGTTGGATTTAAACCTCCGTAAACAGCATTAATTCCGTCCCAACCGTTAAATGCCGCTGGTAGAACTTTTGTTGACGAGGTACTAAATATCCAATTTGGTACACTTGAAGAAGAACCATTTGCAGAAATAACCCAATCATCTATTGTATAACCTATATTTGTGCCCTGTCTTAAAATGTAATTTGCATCTGATGTTGTTGGAAAATCTATAACAGTAGCACTTGTTGTTGTAAAATGCTTCGCACTATATTGAGCCACGTCTTGTGCAAAAACAATTTGACCATATCCGAATTCTCCATTTTCTCCTGAATCTACATCATCATCATCCATATATGCATAAGAATCATATAAAATCCATGAAGTATGATCTCCTGTTGTATTAATTACACCATTAGCATCACTTGAATCACTCGTTCCATCTATTCTTAATCCTTTTGGGTTTGAACTCGCACTTATTAACATGTAAGTTGCAGTAGCATCTATTAAATTACCATCATAACCAATATCTGGTACTTGTGAATCAACAGCACTAGAACTACTACTAGAAACATCAGTACCTGTAAGTGCAATTTCAATTACTGTTGCACTCGACGAAATTATACTTAAATAAGGGCTAGCTGTAAAGCTATTATCATCTGAATCTGTATAATTTGCAATAACTACTAGCATTCCGTTAGAACCAAAAGTTCTAGTACCGTCTCCTAATGAAATTGCTTCGCTTACCTTCCCTCTACTTGAGCTATCTCCATCTCCTTCAATTGAAATAAGATATAAGTTAGAAGAAACAATAGCATTTGCTGTACCTCTAATTTCAATATATTCATTTGTTAAATCAGAACCTGAAGGACTCGGAATAAGTTTATTTATGTAAATACCTGTTCCCGTTGGAATATTATCAAATTGACAATAAACTAAAGATGAACAAATTAAAGCAATAAAAAGTAATGTTTTTTTCATAAGAGTAAATTTTAAGAGGTTAAATTATAATAATTTATATTGGTTTACCAAATTGGTTTACCAAATATACAAATAAATTTGGATAACAAAAATTTTGTGATAACTATTTTAAAAATCTAGTTCTTAATTAGTTAAAAAAAATAAAAATTTATTTACCTTTTTTAATTGTTGTTATAAATGTAAATCAGACTCATTATTCTAAAAGGGTTATTAGTTTTGAAACTGAGTTTTGCCCATCATTAATTTTAATAATGTACAGACCACTTTTTAAAAGAGAAATATCTAGGCTCGAATTGTAAGTAGTATTAGGTAAATTTTTAGCTGAAATTTTTCTACCATCAATAGTATAAAGTGTGATTTCTTTTATTGGCTGATTTGTATTTTTAATGTAAAGAATATCTTTTGCCGGAACAGGATAAACTAATACATTTTTATTAAATTCAAAATCATTTACAGAAAGTACTGCATCTCCATAAAACTCTATTTCTCCAATTGCTGTCCATTTACTAGTTCTTGTATCTCCTGCATTATTAAATCTTCCATAGCCTAATAGTTTCACATAACGAGCGTTATCATCTACATCATATTTATTAAACTCTGTGGTATTGGTTGCAGTTAATAACAAATCTTCAGAAGTAGGCAAGATCATTGAAAAATCTGAGGAGTCCGTTCCTGTGGTAGACACCCAAATTTGAATTCCAAAAGAGTCTGATTTATTTGTTGTATTAAATTGGATAAAATCTAGAGAATGGTTACTACCTAAATCGTAAATAATATACTCTCCATCTCCTTTATAATCTACAGACAAAACATCTCTATCATCCGCCGCCCAAACGGAGGTCATATTTTTATCTAAAGTATTAACTGCATAATTCTCTTTTGGAGGAGTAGCACTAGGGTTTACTTCTTGTTTCGAGAAAGAATGTATTGTAACTGGATCGCCTGCAACACCTGTATTAATTAAATTTGTAAGAACAGTAGCATCTTGAGTAATAGTTAACGTTCTTACAATATCATCACCTCCTGCATCTTGCGTGAAAGTTACCGTGCCAGTTCTACTAACTGTAGCTGTATTTTCAGTAACTGTAACTGAAACTGTTTCATCACCAGTGCCCGAACTAATATCAATAGAAATCCAAGCATCGTTAGACAAAGCTGTCCAACTTACATTAGCAGTAACAAAAACATCAGAACTCGCAGCATCAGGATTAAGTGTTGGCAAACTACTAACAGTTAAAGATTCTGACTCTTCAATATTACAATCACCATTGTTTATATTTGCCCCTAAATTATCTAAAAAACAAGCTCCAATTCCGTATCCAACCATAGCATCAGTTGTAGGTGTATAAGTGCCCATATTTGCACCTTTGCCTGCAGACCCAGTTCCTGAAAAAGAAAAAATTTCCTCAACAGCAGTAGCCGTAATACCCGTCTCCTTAGAAAAACCTGTATTTGTTGCACCTAAATCAGTTCCAGTATAAACGTTTCCAGTATACGCTAAAAGAGCACCAAGACTTGCATAATCACCCTTAATAACTTCTGTTAAATTTGAGTTACCATCCGTAAAATAAATTAAGTTGTATTCAACTATTCCTGAAGGATCATTGGATCCTTTAGCTGTGTTATAATATAAAGGAGCATTGGTGTTTATAATTGTGTTATTAGAAAGATTGATATTTTCAATTTTTTGGTATCCGTTTGAAGTACCCGTTGCATCACAAGCAACTGCACTATTGTCTCCTCCTCCTAAAAACGTAATCCCATTATTCCACTGAGCTTGCGAATTAACATTAACGCAATCTTGAATATAATTATTAGTAATTGTATGATTACTATCAGTAATTCTAATTCCTCCTGTTCCTTCAACATCTTCGCCTAAAAAATAATTCTCATCAACTAAAGCATTAGAACCATGACGAAGTACTAAAGAACCTCTACATCTTCTAAATGTGTTATTGGTAAATATGTTATTCTTACTTTTATTAGTGATAATTTCATTTTCACCGTCAGCTTCAACAAAATAATTATTTTTAACTGTAGTATTATTATTTACATTTTGCTCACCACTAGCACCCAAACGTATCGTTTCACTGTCTCCCGCATTCGTTAACGAAGTATCCGTTTTTGCATATTTATAGAAATAATTATTACTAATAGTATGACTAACTGTTTTACAGGCGGAATCTTCAGCATTGTATTGAAGTTCAACTAAAACCATAACTCCTGCATTTGATTTATTCATAAATGAACAGTTAGTTACGGTATTATGAGTTCCGTACAAGACAATCCATCTATGTTTTACACTTGTCCCAGTCTCAAAATCATCTGGATCAACCGTTAAACCATCAATAGCACAATTTTGAATTTTACTATAATTAGCATACTTAGAGCCATCTCTGAATTCTATAAAATTGCTAGCACCATAACCACCTTTCCAGTGAAAACCGTCAACAATAACGTGATCTCCTCCAATACTCATTTTTAAACCACCAGTAAACTTAACCCCTCCAGGAGTTGCCGATTTAAACGTAATAGGCAAAGCTGCAGTGCCTGTTGTTGGTGAAAATTTAATTCTTTCATCTGAAGTATATATCCCATTTGCTAAAACAACAGTATCTCCTGCTCCAAGCGATAATCCTGCGAGTTGATTTGGATTAGTAATAGTATGAGTAGTTTGTGAAAATATACTCACTGAGAACAACCATAAAAAAAAGAAATTTTTCGAAAATGTTAGAACACAAACTTTCATAATTATTGTATTAGTATTTTTTTAAATCGATTATTAACTATCACTATATAAATGCCTTTAGGAAGTTTGGTTACTTCTATTTTGCCTTTAGACAAAGCAATGTAATTTTGTAGCATAATTCGTCCAAGTGAATCTATGATTTTAACAGATCCAATATTTTTATTTTTTAAAAGTATCGTTAAATAATTTCCCTTTATTGGATTAGGATAAAGTTGTAATTCTGTGTCATTATCAAAATCAACTATATTTAAAGTTTGATCTGCACCAAAACCAAGTTTTAAGCCTACATCTGCTATTGAATAAGGAAGGTTGGTGCCACCTGAATTGAACTCTTCTGCACCTCTATCGAAATCGTTAGATCTTATACCTCCTGTAATATCAGTAGTTAAAAAGCTATAAGTTCCTATACCTGAATTTAAAGCAGCACTTCCGCTTGTAATGTTGTAAAAATCACTTCCACTTGTTAACAACCCAGAAGTTACTGTTTGGTTTGAGTTTAAGCCATTTATTAGATCCCAATTTCCGTTTTGAGTTATGTTTCCTTCATAAATTGAAGTACCAAAAGGAACTGTAGTTTCTTCAAAAGCAGAATCACTAGAATTTAGCATTATATTGTTTGCAACTATTAAGTTTTCTGGAGCTAAAGTCAAAGCGCTATTAACTTTAGTTCCAATACGTATTGCTAAATCACAATTTACAAGTGTATTATTTATTATTTGTACATTTTTTACTTGATAGTATTCATTTAGCGCAGAATTCGGCTTACCATTACTAACATTTATACCTCCTGTAGCTCCAGAACCAGAACCACTTGGTTTTCTATGATTAACCCCTTCAATATAGTTGTTGTAAATCTTGTGGTCTTCACCTATAACTCTAATCCCACCTGAAAAAGAATTATTATTAGCAAAAAAGTAATTCCCATAAACTTCAGTATTATTGCCATGTCTTAAAGTTAAAGTTCCTTGAAAATCTCTAAAAGTGTTATTATAATATTTGTTACTACCGCATTTATTAGAAATAATTTCTACTTCGCCTGACCAATTATTAAAAAAATTATCATAAACCTCTGTAAAAGAATCAGAAAGAGATGTTGTGCTAACACCTATACGTATGGCATCTTGGTCGTTTAATCCATTAACATCATTATTTACTGGAACTCTATCTGCAAAATAGTTATGATGAATTTTAGAATAATCTGGAGTTGAATTATTATGATTATCGTTAATAATACTACCAACACCATTTTTACCAATAAATGAAGAATAACTTACTTCATTATACACCCCATAAATAATAATCCATTTAAATTTAAGTGTTTCTTGACTTGATGTACCATTATAAGAATCTATTTTTATGTTTCTAACAATACAATTTACACAATCGTTATTACTTGTATCTCTAAACTCAATAATTGGTTCAATTTTATCTCCATTTGTAATAAGACCAGATGCATTTTGAAAAATAACGCCTTCAAAAATAATATAAGAACCTCCTAAACTAATATTTGATCGACCTTCAAAAAATACATTCCCAGGAGTTTGTGCCTTAATCGTTATTGGATTTGATTCTGTTCCAGTTTTGTTAATATTAATTTGAACATCGGTCCATGTTTGGTTTGCTAATATTATAGTTGTACCAGTTGAAGCGTTTGATATCGCTGCATTTAATTCATAATTTGTAGAAACTTGCTGGCTATATACAGAAACTATACTTAAAATGATAAAAATACAGAAAGAGATTAAATATTTACTCATAAATTAATTCTAAAAAATTAAAAGTCAAACTACATATTATAAACACCACCATTAATATCTAGTGTTGCACCAGTGATAAAACCATCATATTCCGAAGCTAAATACAAAACAGCTCTTGCAACATCTGCTACGTTCCCTGCTCTTTGGATTGGAATACCTGCAGTTGTTGCTGCTGCAGACTCTTTTGTTGTATGCGTGTTGTGAAATGATGTACCTAGAATAAGACCAGGAGCAACTGCATTTACTCTTATTCCTTGAGGACCTAATTCTGTTGAAAGTGCACGAGTATAAGTTAATATTGCACCTTTACTTGTAGCATATGCCAAAGAACCTGGATGACCACCTTTTCTCCCTGCTAAAGATGCTAGGTTAACAATACTACTATTTTCATTTTTAGCCAAATAAGGAGCTGCAGCTTTAGTTACATACATCATAGAAGTAAGGTTTATATCCATTACTTTATTCCAAAAATCAGTTGTTATATCATTTAAAAGGTAACGTGCTACAAGAGATCCAGCATTATTTATAAGAATATCTAAACTACCTAAACTTTTTAATGTGTCAGCAACTAACTCAACTGCATCTTCTTCGTTTGTTAAGTCACCAGCTATTGCAACCGCTTTTTGTCCTTTGCTGGTTGCGTATTGTATCAATTTATTTGCAGTAGCAGCACTAGAAAAATAGTGGATGGCGACATTAGCCCCACTATCGATAAAATGTTTTGTTATAGACTCGCCAATACCTTGTGCTCCTGCTGTTATAAGTACGTTTTTTCCTTTTAATTTATCGTTGATTTTCATCTTATTCTAAGTTAATTAATCATTTTTAGTAAAATAGCCTTCATTAGAAACTGCAGCAGCACTTATAGAGATACTTCCGGTTTTAAACCACACTTCCGCATAATTTCCATCTGCATATTGTTTTTGCACATCGCCACCATGCGTTTCTGCTCCAGAACACCAATTTTTATTTACTTCAGGCGATTTCCCATTGGTCTGGTTGTAGCAGCCTAATTTAAAAAAACAGCCTTCACCTGCATATGCCTTTTCGCGTTCCACGCCATCTTGACCTATTGGTACAAATAATTTTTGTGTTTGCTCTGGCATATCTGCTATGGTTGCATATTCTGATACAATTAAATTTTTTGTAAACATTTTGGTTTCGTGACCTTTACTACTAAATTTCAAGGTCATAATGCCTTCCTTAACCTCAATTTCATAACTAAATTCTTCACCTAGCGCAATACCCTCTTTAGGTTCTTCTGGATAGGTGTTTACCTCAGTACCAATAACAGAAAAGTCATTGCCCCAAACTGCTGAAGAATAATCCCATCTTCCAGAGTTATCATTACCAGCTGTATTGATTTCATAATGCCAAAAAACAGCACCTTTGGTGTGACCTGGAAATTTTTTGTAAAATATTTTAAGTGGTTCATTTTCATGTCCATCTGCACTATGAATTTGACCTACAACAACAGAGTATGAAGCTGCAACACGAGCATCTCCAGTTGACGAAACATTCATAATTTTAAGTGTAGCCTTCAATTTATCATTCGCAGTTTTTGGATACCATTTTTTTACTTGCGCCAATTCGGTTCTTGTATTGTTTGAGGTCCCATGCGTATCTCCTCCATTTGGTGCTTTAAAAACGACCCAATCGCTATTGCCATCATTTGTACTATAAAAGTAATCTTTGTTTTCAAAATTATTTGCAATACCCGCATTTGAACCATCACCTAAAATCAATTTCCAATCATCAAAAAAGGAAATAACGTCACTTGCATATACCGGTTTTTGTAGTGCTTTTTTTGTAGTATTTGAACAACTATTAAGTGTACTAAAAATACCGAAAATCACAAATGCTGCTACTATTGATAATTCTTTTTTATTCATTTTTTAATGATTTATTTTTTATAATCTTAGTTAATTTTTTAAAAATAATTTAAAAGTGCCACTATACCATTGTATGAAATCACTAAGGAGAAAAATAATGCTGCATACAAACCAATATAAATACCTAAGCTTGTTTTATAATCTTTCATTACTTTTTCACTACGTAACATGAGTATAATACCTAGTATTACAATTGGTAGTACAAATACGTTAAACACTTGAGATAGAATTTGAATTTCAATTGGGTTTGCACCAAAAGCAGGACCAATTAAAGCAACCAAACAAGCTATAGCAGTTATAATTCTAAATTGTCTCGAATTAGTATCTAAAATTCCAGATTGATAATCTGCGACTAATAAAGGTGCTATTAATAAACATGGAAAAATTGACGATAAACCTGCACTTAAAGCGCCAAAAAAGAAAATAGTAACTGCCCATTTACCTGCAACAGGTTCTAAGGTATTTGCCATATCTAATACGTGAGTAACTTCTTTTCCATCATAAAACAAAGCGCCCGCGGCTACAGCCATTATAACACCACTTATTACAAATATTAAAATAGCAGCAGTTATCGCATCCTTTTTTTGCTGATTTAAATTTTTAATTGTCCAACCCTTACCTTTTACAAATAAAGGTCTAGATAAAAATGTTGCCGAAGCCATCGTGGTACCAACAAATGCTGCTACTAACATTTTTCCTCCAGGCACATCTGGAATTGTTGGTATTAATCCTTTGACAACATCGATAGATAACGGCTGCACAAATAGTAAGGATAATACAAATGAAAGGCCCATCATGGTCACAAAAATGACAAGGATTTTTTCAAAAAACGTGTACTTACCTACTAACATTAATAGATAGAAAATAGCAATAATTATAATGGCTGTTATTAAAACGGTTTCATATTCATAGCCTCTTAAACCTTCAAAATTTAGTGCTAATATTTCAAAAATAATATTGGATGAAATTCCTAAAATTCCCATTAGCGAGTTCCATTGTCCGAACGTTATTCCAACGATTATAAGTATCGCTATTAATTTACCATATTTTAAATGCTTCTTAAAACCGTAGAGTGCTGTTTCACCAGTTAATAAGGCATAATTTCCATACGCAAACATTAAAATTCCTGAAAAAAAGCAACTTAATAAAAGTACCCACAATAATTGCATATTAAATTTACTTCCAGCTACAATCATAGAGGTTACGCTACCTGTTCCAATAGTATAACCAATAGCAAAAATACCAGGACCAAAACCTAATATAATGGCGATAACGCTCTTTAATAAAGACTTTTTGTTTTCGGTTTCTTGCATGGTTTTATCTATTTATTTCCTTAATTTTTCCAGTCGGTATGATGAAATTTTTCAGAATTTTCGTCTATTCTTTGATACGTATGCGCACCAAAATAATCACGTTGGGCTTGAATTATATTTGCTGATGCATATACTGTTGTAATTCCATTAAAAAATTGAATAGCTTCGCTCAATGCGGGTACTGTTAAATCATTTAACACACATTGTGATACTACTTTTTTTGCTGATGGTTTGTAGTGATTAATCATAGCTATTATCTGCTCATTAACTAATAAATTATCAGTATCCTTAAGGACTTCAACCAAATCTTGCATTAACCTAGATTTTATAATACAACCGTTTGTCCATATTCTAGCAATTTCGCTTAGATTTAAATTCCACGAAAACTTCTTTGAAGCTTCGTTTATGAGTTTAAAACCTTGATAATGATTTATAATTCTTGCAAATTGATAGGCTTCTAACACATTATTTGTGGTTACATTTAATTCTGAAGAACTTTGCCTTTCAAAATTAATATTTAGTCGAATTCGTTCTTCTTTATAAAACGAAATATATCTAGAAAATAAAGCGGAAGCAATCAATGTACTTGGCACGCCAAGTTCTGCAGAAGTAATCGTCGTCCAGTTTCCTGTACCTTTATTTCCTGCTGCATCCAGTATTTTATTTACCAACCAATCTTCACCTTCTTTTTTTCTTAAAATGGAAGTTGTTATTTCTAATAAGTAACTACTTGCTTTGTCTTTCCAACTATCTAAAGTATTAGCAATCTGATCTGGATTTTGACCTAAATTTTTTAAAATAGTTGACACCTCAGCAAGTAACTGCATTTCTACATACTCGATACCATTGTGTACCATTTTTATAAAATGACCACTGCCTTCTGGTCCAACATAGGTGCAACATGGTAAATTATTTTCATCTTTAGCTGAAATTGTTTCTAGATAATCTTTTACTTGTGTATATGTTTCTTTGTCTCCACTTGGCATAATAGATGGCCCTTTTAAAGCGCCTTCTTCTCCGCCAGAAATACCTGCGCCTATAAAATGAATGTTTTTAGTTTTTAGATACTCGATGCGTTCTTTTGTTTTTTTATAGTTAGAATTTCCACCATCAATTAAAATATCATTTTCAGATAAATGTGGTAATAAATCCTTAATAACATAATCTATAGTTTTCCCTGCATTAACCATAAGCATAATACGTCTTGGTTGTTGTAAAGTATTTACAAAAGAAGAAATATCATCAAAAGCAGAAGCAGAAGATAGTTCAGGAAATTCTGATTTAAATTTTTTAGCTACATCAACTTCTAAACCATCAACATGTCTGTTAAACATAGAGATTTTAAATCCGTTATTTGCTAAATTTCTACAGAGGCTTTTCCCCATGACACCGAGGCCAAATAACCCAAATTCTGATTTACTTTCTAATTGATTTTTCACAAGGGCAATAATTTCTTTTGGTTTTAAATTAATATCAATTTTTATGGCGTCTTTGGGTTCTTCTAAAATATCAAATTGCGATTTCAACATCTCTGAATTCATAAAATGATTTTTACGTTTATTGATTCTATCCGTTATTTCTTCATACGAACCCTGAAGAAAAATCCATTTTGTATTGTTTTGAATATCTTTAGATAATAGTTCTCGATACTTCTTTTTTAATGCAGAACAAACAATGATACAGCTATTCTTTTCTAGTTGCTTTTTAGCTAAACTATGTAGCGATTGTAACCATCCAAATCGATCTCCATCGGTTAAGGCTTGTCCTCTAGACATTTTAATGATATTACTTTTTGTATGAAAATCATCTCCATCAAAAAAAGGAATATTTAAATCTTCAGCTAATAATTTTCCAACAGTGCTCTTTCCACTTCCTGAAACACCCATTATGAAAATTATTTTTTTCATTAATTAGATATTGTAATTAATCTCGATTGATTTAACCGGCTTCCAGAAACTTTAATTATATAGGTTCCATTACTTAATATAGACACATCAAGAATCTCTTTAGTGGTATTTATGATTGCTTTTTCTATAACTTTTCTTCCATCTATTGTATACATCTCTATCTTATCAGCTTCTTGGTGCAGGCCGCTAAAGTGTATACTATTTTTAGCCGGATTCGGAAAAACAGAAAACCCTGTATTTGATTCTGAAGGTGCTAGTGACAGCGTTTCAACTTCTTGAATACTAAAATTTGCAAACAATACATTTTCGTCTCTAAGATCCTGTGAATTATTTAGACTTCTATAAATTCCCCATTTTGGCCTTACAAATTCTGCATTTTGCCTCCAATTAACAATGTCATTATTTGTATATGCAAATAGAACAGAATTATCGCTTATCTTTTTTATTTCTATATCATAGGTTCCGGAAATTCCGTATTCTATTCTTTCAGTAACTTCCATCCAGGTATCAACCAGAGGTAATAAATCTTTTTGTGCCAATGTAATTTGCGTGTCAGTTTCAGCATAGCGCAATTCTAAGCGGTCTGGACTTCCTTTGCGCGCTGTTAGTGTATACATTGGCATACTTGCTAAAGAACCTCCTACTGATTTTAACTGGTGTAAATGTGTGAAATTTGGAGAGGACTGAAACCCACTTGATAATTTAAATTTCCACTTATAAATCACTTTTTCACCAACGATACCAAGTAAGTTCTCTGGCGATTGATCATATGTTTTTATTTCATTACGTTGCCTATCAAACTTAATACATCTATCATTATCAGGTGACACATGAATATAAAAACGAAAAACATTTGCATTTAAATCAGTATCATAAACTTCATCAATATGGTTACCAAAGTTTGTATGATTGCAATCAGGCACTTCAATTGGATTATAGCCAGGAGCTAAAACTGATGTAATTAAATTATAAGTATTTCCCGGACCGTCTGCATCTAAAACAACTTGTCCATGAATATTAAGAGATATAAAAAGAAAAGTTAAAACAAATAAATATTTCATTCTGTAGTAGCTTAATTTCTCAATTATTTACTTTCACTTGGTTTCTTTCCTGAAGTTAGTGTAGCCTTTTTAAACCATACTTCTGCATAACTTCCATTAGCATATTGCTTTACAATATTTCCATTATAGGTTTCTGACTTCGTACTTTTTGGATTAGCCTGATTATAACACCCTTGTTTGAAATAATTTTTTTCTCCTGCATAAGCATTTGCACGTTCAACTCCACCTCCTTTTTTTCTATTTGCATATACTTTTAATACTTGTTCTGGAATGTCTAATTTTTTAGTAAAATCTGATTTAATCAAGCTTTTAGTAAATGTTATAGTTTCATGACCTTCACTTGTAAATATTAAATACATAATGCCTTTGTAAACATTTACTTCATATGTAAACTCCTCCCCTAATGCAATACCGTTTTTTGGCTCTTCAGGATAAGTAGTTGCATCTTTACCAACCACAGAAAAATCGTGTCCCCAAACTGCAGTAGAATAATCAAATCGCCCAATATTATCGCCCTTTGTGTTGATTTCATAATTCCAGAATACAGAACCTTTTAAGTGTCCAGGAAACTTTTTATAGTATATTTTTAGTGGTTCGTTTTCATGACCTTCATCACTATGAATTTGCCCAATTACTACTGCATATGACGAAGCAGCAGTTGCATCTCCTGAAGTTGATACGTGCTGTACTTTTACAGTTCCTGTTAATTTGCCGCCAACCTCTGGAATCCAATGTGCTTTTTCACCTAATTCAGTTCTTGTGTTACTAGATGTTCTTGAAGTAATACCGGCGTTTGGTGCTTTATAGACTACCCAATCTGTTCCCTTTTCATTTTCAATATAAAAAAAATCATCTCTTTGGTAATTTATCAAATCATCAACATGGGTTCCATCTCCAAGAAGGATTTTCCATTTATCCATAAAAGGAATTACATCACTTGGATATTTTGTAATAGTTTCTGTTTGAATAGCTGAATTTGAACTGATTTTAGAATTATTTTTACAGGCAACTATTATTAAAAACATTACTATCGTAAATAATACTTTTTTCATTTGATTAATTTATAATTAATACATCATCGTCATCACCAAATTTTCTTCTGTTTTTATTTGTCCAGAATTCATCAAGTTATTATCAGACTCCACATTATTCTTTGCTCCCCAAAGAATAGACACAAACTGAACTGGGTTATTTTTAAATGTATTTTTAGTTATATTTACATTCACAATACCGTTATGATTTAGTAGTCTTTTATTTTTCTCTTTTGCGCCACAATTTATAAATGTGCTGTTTGTTAACAAAAGATTTCCACCAATAGTAGATTCATCATATCCTCCTCTGTAATAATCAATAACATTTGCTTTTATAGTATTGAAATTACAGTTATTTATAGTTAAATATTCTGTATTATAATCGCCTTTATCGTTTTTTTCTTCAGATAATTCTATTCCGTTTTCGCAGTTTGAAATTGTTGTGTTTTCAAAAGTAATACGCTCAGCAAAAGATTCTTTATAGGCTTTTAGCACGTAATTAAAATTACTTATTTCAGAATTTGAAACGGTTAATCCAAAGTGATTAGACATGTTCTGTTTTAAACTTGCAAAAGCATAATTTGAAATATTTCCTTTTAAAACTATATTATTTATGGTTAGTTTCCCTTTAGGTTGTAATGAAAATAATGGTGTGTTAGATGCTCCAGAAAAAATAAGTTGTGCTTTAGCATCTGATTCTGATTCAATCGTCAATCTTTTATTAATTACTACGGATTTATCTATGTTATAAACACCTTTTATTAATGAGATAACATCACCATTGCTCGCTCTGTTTATTTTAGTTTGTAATTCTTCTGTGTTAGTAACAGTATGTATTACTGGATCTCTGGCTTCCACTTCATTAGAAAACCAAGTCGTACCATATTTAGATTTGTCTAAAATATTAGGATTGAAAACATCTTTACCAATTATTGCACCAATACTATTATTGTCTTTTCTAGAAACACGTAATAAATCTGTTTCAATAGTATTAAAATCGAAACCATTAAAGGCTTCAAAATCATTAGGTATTCCTGTGGGGATATACATATTATCTGATATTTTTTTTAAATCTAAAGAGGCTTCAATTATACCTCCGTCAAAGTCTTTAAAAGCAACTCCTTGATTGTTTATAATGTTCTTCATAAAGGCGACACCATCTGCTTTGTCGTTTTCCACAACAATACTTTCCAATCCTTTTTCATTGTAAATAATATTGTTTGCAACGGTTGTTCTAATGGCTCTTGCCGATCGAATTTCAGACTTAGGCAATACCTTTGCTTGTGCAATGTTTGTGCCTACACCAAATTGCCAAGGAGAACTACAATTTACATAGGTATTGTAGGCTACAACCACATCTGTAACTTGGTTGTAGCGGTTTAACGGTGATTTAGGAATACCATTCATGACAGCCAATGGACTTCTAAAACTCTTTCCCTTTAGTCCATAAAAATAGTTATTGACAACCCAATGTCCTGTATTAATAATTCGGATTCCTCCATAGTTTTCGTTCTCACCATCTCCAATAAAATAATTTCCATCAATCATAGAGTAGTTACCATGGCGCGTTACAAGAGAACCTTCACTTTTATAAAATGCGTTGTTTTTAAATATATTAAAATTTGTTTTACTTGAAATCACTTCAACTTCGCCATTGCATTCTTCAAATAAATTATTTGCCACCATTGTATGACTTGGTGACATAGAAGTATAACTATCCCCTAATTGAATGGTTTCTCCGCTTGGACCACCTTTTACTGGTCTTGGTCCAAAATGATTGTTAACAATTTGATGGTAATTATTAATGCTTTCTATACCAGCAATACTAACTCTTACGGTGGGTCCTCTGTTAGTTTTACCTGCAATATAGCAGTTGCTTAACGTGTTGTGACGGCCCCAAAACTGAACCCATAAATCGCTTTTATCTCGCTTTGGTTTATTAAAATCTTCAATAACACAATTGGTGACTTTACAATTATTTGAAATTTCATCTGGTTTATCTTTACTGCTTATCTTAAAATCTATGACTGCATTGGATGGTGAGAATCCGTTCTTAAAATATAAACCTTCAACTACTAAATATTCACCTCCAAATTTTAAATAAGATTCACCCTCAATAGTTACCTTACCAGTGGTTTCTGCTTTAATCGTTATAGGGTTGTCTATTGTTCCTTTTCCTCTAAATTTAATTTGTACATCTTTCCAAATTCCATTTGCCAAAATAATCTGGTCTCCAGCTTTACAAGAATCAATTGCTTTATTAAGCTCATCGATATTAGTAACTTTAATTGAATTGACTATCAAAGAATTACTACAAGCAATAAGTAGCATACATAAAACGAAACTGTGTATTATTTTTTTCATATTGATATTATGTTTTATAACTTTAAATGCGTTATTTTTTTTAAAGACTTTTTATATTGTAATATAGTTTAGATTATTGGATAATAATCTTTTTAGTTGTGCCAGCACATCTGCATTCAACGTACTAAAATAAATACCATTTTTAAAGCCAAAAGATTTAGAGGATTATTAGTTAATTCGTTTTGATATAACATACTTACTATTGGTTTACCAAATTGGTTTACCAAAAATATGTATTTATTAATCAATAAACAAACTTATTTCATTTAATGTAGTTCTTATCTAAAAGAAACGAAGAGCACTGAGCCTAGAAAAACCATTTAAAATGGAATTTGTTAAAATTTATAACCAGAGTATGCTAAGAATGGTTTACCATCTAATATTGAAAATTGTTAAAACTATTTTTAGAGCATGTTATTATAAGTAACATTCGAACTAGAAAATTACCTTAAATAAACAATCAATCATTTTATTTATTCAGTCAAAATCAATCATAATTTAATATTTGCGATATTTCCTGGTTAGAAATAATTGGGTTCGCTCCTACTTTACTCGCAACGATAGCCCCCACAGCAGAAGCATAGTTAATAGATATTTGTGGATTTTCTTTATTTAACAACTTATTTATTAAAGAAGCTAAAAAAGAATCTCCTGCACCAACAGTATCGGCAACATTTATAGGGTATCCGCTATTGTAATAAAATTTACCTTCAACAAATAAAATAGCTCCATCCTCGCCTTTAGTAACGCAAATCGTTTTAGTATTTGTTTGTTCCGCTATAAAAAGAATTGTTTGTTCTAATGAAGGTGTCCTTGAGTCAAACATATCACTTATTTCAAAAATTTCGTCATCATTAAATTTTATAAAATCTGCTTGATTCATTAAATTTACCAGAACCTCTTTCGTATAATAAGGAGCTCTTAAATTAACATCAAAAATTTTATATTTTGCTGTTTTAAGCAACTCATAAAGGGTTTCTTTAGAAGTTTCATTTCTTGCTATTAAACTACCAAAGACAAATGCATCTGAAGATTTTACAATTCTTATAGAAGTATCGGTTAACCGAATATTATCCCAAGCTCTTGGAAACATAATGTCATAAGACGCCGATCCATTTGCATTCAAAACCACCTTTACGGTTCCTGTTTTTAGTTTTTCGTCTACCTGAATTCCATCAACATTAATATCATTTTTTTTGATAAATTCAAAGATCTCTATCCCATTTATATCTTCTCCAATGCTACTTATGATTGAAACATCATTACCAAGAGATTTTAAACGGACAGCAACATTTAAAGGGGCTCCTCCAATTTTTTTATGCTCAGGGAATTCATCCCATAAAACTTCTCCAAAACAAGTTATACTGCTCATCTATATTTTATTTAAAATAGTATTATTAAGATCTGTTATGCCTTTTTCTACACCGTTTTTGATGATATTTTGATAGGCATTTGTATACGCTTTTACAAAAACTTCGGATGCTTTTAGACCACCAAACACTGTTTCAATTTCTAAAAATAATTGGGGTTTATTCGTTGCCTTCATTGCTTTTTTATGCAACACATCTATCATTGCATCTTTTATATTTAAGAACTTTCCGTTTTCATCTAACCCTAAATTATAAATTGCCCAAGCTGCAGTTACAAAAGCGGCCAGTTTTATAGCTCTTTTATTTTCTAATTGTGTATTAATGGTAGGTAAAATAAAGATTGGAAATTTTGCAGATGTTTCAGAACTGTATGTAGTCAAATAAAAATGAACTTTTTCGCTCAAAATTTAAGAGAGGTTTCTGCTAATTTAGTTAAAAATTTTGATACTGTTTTTTTCTAGCTTTCAAAGTGCTATTTTTTGTCATTTTTCGTT
>Ga0209533_1000371_pt1 | contig 43229 bp, 41 predicted proteins | sample COG_04_FD_184748 | JGI IMG/M metagenome (GOLD analysis project Ga0209533, IMG submission 184748) | Pelagic Microbial community sample from North Sea - COGITO 998_met_04 (SPAdes) (version 2) | ecosystem: Environmental > Aquatic > Marine > Neritic zone/Coastal water | place: Helgoland, sampling...
TGCTGCGACATCTGCAGTAGTTACAGGAATCATTTTAATCGTTATCTCCGATTCACTTATCACGATAATATTTAATCAACTTGGAATATAAGTAAATGACACAAGCTTGTATTGCGATTAAAAAAATGACTATGGCCTATGGTGATTTTATCATCCAAAGGGATTTGGATTTTAAAATCAATCAAGGCGATATCTTTGTCATCATGGGTGGAAGTGGTTGCGGTAAAAGTACATTGATGATGCACCTGATTGGAATGATTGCTCCATCAAAGGGTAGTATTTACTATGGTAATGAAAATTTATGGGGTCCAAATGCTTCAAATCAGAGATTATTATTAAATAAAACGGGCGTGCTTTTTCAAAGCGGTGCCTTATTAAGTTCAATGACATTAGGCGAAAATATTGCTCTACCTATTTCAGAACATACCGAGTTAAATAAAAAGAATATTCAAGAAATCGTTGACTATAAACTCTCCCTCGTAGGGTTAGCAGGCTTTAGTGATTTCTACCCTTCAGAAATCAGTGGTGGCATGCAAAAGAGGGCGGGGCTAGCGAGAGCGATGGCGCTAGATCCTGAGATACTTTTTTTCGATGAGCCATCTGCTGGTCTTGATCCGATAAGCTCTAAATTACTTGATGATTTAATTTTGAGTTTAAGGGATAATTTAAATGCTACTATTGTGATGGTAACTCATGAGCTAGCAAGTATATTTGCAATCGGGAGTAATTCGGTTTTTCTTGATCCAGAAACTAAGACAATGATAGCTGAGGGTGATCCAAAAAAATTATTACAAACGTCCAAAGATGAGAGAGTAATTAAATTTTTATCAAGAAGTAAAAAAAATGAGAATATTTAATTTATGAGTAAGCAAGTAAGCCCCACTTTAATTGGTTCTTTTTTTCTTGCCGCCTTAGGACTTGTGATTATTGCAATAATGATGTTTGGTGGTGGAAATTATTTTGATAAAAAAGATCAATTTGTTTTATTTTTTCATTCAGAAAATAACTTAAATGGTTTAAATGTGGGGGCTCCTGTAAAGCTTGAGGGAGTTCAGATAGGAGAAGTAAAAGAGGTCGTATTATTGTTTGACGAAAAGACTTTAGAAGTAATTAAGCCAGTTGTTATTGAATTAGATTATAAGAATATTCTTGATGATGAAACAGATAACGACTTTAATCCAAAAGAGTCAGGCCATGAGAAAGAAGTTTCTGTAAAAAATTTAATAAAAAAAGGACTAAAAGCACAATTAAAATCACAAAGTATGTTGACTGGATTGTTGTATATTGAATTTCAATTTACACCTCAAGATGAGGTAGTTATGACAGGTATAAATTTTCGTAATCTAAAAGAGCTTCCTACAACAACTAATGCGACTGAAGATCTTAAAAGAGAGGCTCAGAAAGTCGTAGACAGGATAGGAAAGCTACCTTTAGAACAAATTGTAGAAGACCTAGCAGTTAATATGCATGAGATAAAGGTTATATTGACATCGCAGTCACTCAAAGAAAATCGTCAAGGGGTTAATCAGTCAATTAAAGAGATGGAAAAGCTGTTAATAAACTTAAATGAAAACTTTACACCCCTTATGTTAAATTTAAATGGCACAATGAAAGACACTCGGGTTGTCGTACAAGAATTTTCAAGAGAAATAAAACCTGTCTTAAGCACCTTAGAAAAGACGTTAAATAAAGCAACAGATTTATTATCAGAATCTCAGTTTGCAGTTCGTTCATTTGAAGAGCTTTCATCTCCGGAAGCTCCACTTTGGCAGGCATTGGAAGCACTTAAAGAGGCAGCTGAATCAACTAAAAATTTAACAGATACGCTGGAAAGAAATCCTGAGTCAATAATTTACGGTAAGGGTGATGAATAAAATGAATCTATACTTAACTAAAAGACTTCTTAAATGTACTTTTTTATTATTTTTAACATTTTTAATTTTAAGTTGTGCAAAAAGTAGTAAGCCTGTTGAGTACTATATGCTTGATGCCTCGGTTGGAATAGACAACAATCAAACTCTAAAGAGTGATGAAGGCCCCATGATTGGATTAGGCCCTATTAGATTGCCGGAATACTTAGATCGCTTTCAAATGGTTGTTGCTGTCTCTGAAAATAAGTATAAGTTGATAGATGGGCATCGTTGGGCAGAAAAATTAGACCAAAATATTTCCTTAGCATTATTTAAGATACTCCCTTCACAGCTAGGCACAGATAGAATGATTCGCTATCCCTGGCCACAAAGGCCGGGTGTTGATTTTCAAGTCAAGATTGATATTTTAGAATTGAATATTGACCAGGATGGGCAAAGTCAGTTGGTGGCTCAGTGGTCAGTTAAATCAAAAGACGAAACAATCTTAAATAAAAGATCAACATTTACAGCTCAAGCTTCAACAACGGATATTGATAAAATGGTTCAGGGGCAGAGCGAATGTCTAACTAAACTTGGTCAAGAAATAGTAACAAATCTCAAACCCTTACTTAAGTAAAAATATCTTGGAACAAGTCCGTATTTCAAAAATATTATCAGAGCTTGGCTTATGTTCCAGAAGAGAAGCTGACGAATATATAAAGCAAGGCCAGGTTTTGCTTGATGGAAAGGTAGTAAACGAATTAGGAGCTAAAGCTTTTCGCTCACAAAAGGTGGAGTTAAATAAGAAGGGCAAGCTTAACCAATCAAAAAAATTAACCATTCTTCTTAATAAGCCCGTGGGTTATATTTCACACCTTGATGATGATAAAGAATTTAAACCTGCCTCAGATTTAATAAATCCAGATAATTATTTCTCTAATGCGTTAAATAATCGTAATCCTTTATTTAATAGAGAGGGGTTAGCGCCTGCGGGACGACTAGATATTGATTCTACGGGACTCCTAATTCTGACTCAGGATGGCACAATGGCTAAAAAAATTATTGGCGAGAATGTAGTTGTTGAAAAAGAATATCTAGTTAAAGTTCAGGGGGATTTAACTGATGAAAATCTCCGACTTTTAAACCATGGACTCACTCTTGACGGTTATAAGTTAAAACCTGCAAAAGTATCATGGCAAAATGAAAATCAACTTAAGTTTATTCTCATTGAAGGACGTAATCGTCAAATTAGAAAGATGTGCGCCATGGTTGACCTTAAAGTTACCAGCCTTAAAAGGGTTCGTATTGGAGATATCAATTTAGGGAATTTACCACTCGGGCACTGGCGTTTTTTAAAAAATAACTAGAGTTTAGTTTCTTACGCGCTTTCGTCGAGCATCATTCCCGTCGTAATGTCCAGGCTGCTTGATGGTTCTTAGGAACGTCTCAAACACATTGTATTCTTCAACCTCATATTTTTCTTTTATGTCCTCGTCAGGGATATCATTTGAAACAATAACATCATCACCAAACTCCCAGTTTGCGGGGGTAGAGACGTTTAGCTCTGAAGATACTTGAAGTGCCTCTAATGTTCTAATTATTTCATTAAAATTTCGCCCAATGTTTTTGGGGTAGGTCAGCATTGCTTGGATATTTTTCTTTGGATCAATAATAAATACGGCTCTGATAGTTGACTTATTTTCACCCCCCAAAGAACTTGCATTTGGTAATGCTTTTGGATGATACATCCCATAAAGCGTTGCAACCTTGAGATCTGGATCAGAAATGATGGGAAAATTAACATCAGTATCACCCTCTACCCCAAGGAGAAGATTCTTTAAATCATCTGTTGTAGTTGTTTTATTTTTATAATTATTAATTACCTCAACCCATTCAAGATGATCTTCAACTGAGTCTGCACTCAATGTCAGTATTTTTGCATTTCTTTTCTTAAGAAATGGTTGTAGTTTTGCAGCTTCAGCAAGCTCTGTTGTGCAGACAGGCGTGAAGTCTCCAGGATGTGATAAAAGGATAACCCACTGATCCTGGCTCCAATCATAAAAGTCTAATTCACCTAATGTCGTATCAGCTTTAAAATTAGGAGCTTTATCACCAATTTGTAAAGCATTAGCCTGAAAGCAAAGTAATACCACTAAAAAAAATAAAATTTTTGAAATTAGTTTTGAGGGTGATTTCATATTGAATCTTGAAGTTCATCTCTGATTGTTGCAAAAGCATTAATCGCCTTATCTAAATCTTCTATAGTATGTGCAGCGGAAATTTGAGTTCTTATTCTTGCCTTACCTTTTGGTACAACAGGGTAGAAGAATCCAATTGCATAAATACCACGCTCGAGAAGCTTTTGACTCATAGTCTGAGCTAAGTTTGCATCACCCAACATGACAGGGACAATAGGATGATCTCCATCATCAACTTCAAACCCTGCTTTTTGCATGCCTTTTCTAAAATAGTGGGTGTTCTCTTCTAAGGTGTCTCTTAATTGTGTTGAAGATTGTAAGATTTCAATAGCTTTAAGTGTGCCTGCGCAAATTGAGGGAGCTAAAGTATTTGAAAATAAATAGGGCCTGGAACGTTGTCTTAACATATCAATAATTTCTTTTCTGCCTGAAGTAAAACCGCCAGAGGCACCCCCTAAGGCTTTACCAAATGTGCTGGTAATGATATCAACTCGATCAATAACATTGCAGTATTCATGAACCCCTTTACCTTTTTTACCCATAAAACCGGTAGCGTGACAATCATCATGATGAACCATCGCATCAAATTCATCCGCAAGATCACATATTTTATCTAGTTGTGCGATTGTTCCATCCATTGAAAAGACACCATCTGTTGTGATCAGAGTTCTTCTAGCACCATTTTCCTTAGCCTCAACGAGTTTTAATCTAAGGTCATCCATATCATTATTTTTGTATCGATATCTTTGAGCTTTTGATAGCCTCACGCCGTCAATGATAGATGCATGATTGAGCTCATCAGATATCACTGCATCTTCAGCACTTAGAATTGTTTCGAATAATCCACCATTTGCATCAAAACACGCGGCATAAAGAATGGTTTCTTCCATACCTAAAAATTCACTGACTTTTTTTTCTAGTGTTTTGTGAATTGTTTGGGTGCCACAAATAAATCTGACTGATGCCAGACCATATCCCCAATGATCATAACTATCTTTTGCTGCTTGTATAATTCTTTTATCATTTGCTAATCCTAGATAATTATTTGCACACATATTGGTTACATGCTGACCACCCTCAAGTGAAATGTGATTTGTTTGATTTGAGTTGATATTTCTTTCAGTCTTCCATAAACCTGCTGACTTTATTTGCTCTAGATCACTAGCTAGACTCTCTCTTACTTTGCCAAAACTCATTTGATTCCTTTAATTTAATTTAATTTATCCAGTCAAGAATAACTTTTCCAGATTGTCCTGACCTCATAACATCAAAACCTTCTTGAAAACCTTTATATGAAAAACGATGCGTAATTATTTTTTCAAGTGGTAAACCAGATTGGACCATCATTGAGCCCTTGTACCAGGTTTCAAATATTTCTCTTCCATAAATTCCTTTTATAGTAAGACCTTTAAAAACCACCATATCCCAATCAATACCTGATCCAGTTGGCATTATTGCAAGCATAGCAATGTGCCCACCATTAATCATTAACTCAAGCATCCCACGAAATGCAATTGGTGACCCTGACATTTCAAGACCAACATCAAAACCCTCATAAATTCCGACAGATTCCATTAGTTTTTTATCAATTTTTTGCTTGGATACATTTATTGTGATGACGCTTGGCAGGATTTTTTTTACAAGTTTTAATCGATATGCGTTAAGGTCAGTAATAACAATATTTCTGGCTCCAGCATGTTGAGCAACCATTGCAGCCATAATGCCAATTGGCCCTGCACCTGTTATCAAAACATCCTCCCCAACCATATTAAACGACAAAGCTGTATGAACAGCATTACCATATGGATCAAAAACTGATAGAAGGTCTGTTGATATCTCTCTACTAGGTTTAAAAACCACTTTTGATGGGACTGACAAATATTCTGCGAAAGCACCTGTTCGATTAACGCCTACTCCAATGGTGTTTGGACAGAGATGAATTCTCCCCCCCAAACAATTTCTACATCTGCCACATGTAATATGTCCTTCACCTGAAACAATATCGCCAACTTCTAGGTCTGTTACATTTGAACCAAGCTCAACTATCTCTCCAGAATATTCATGGCCTGTCGTCATCGGAATAGGTATAGTTTTTTTTGCCCATTCATCCCAGTTATATATGTGAACATCTGTTCCGCATATGGCAGTCTTATATATTTTAATCAATACATCGTTATTGCCAACATCTGGCTCAGAAACATCCTCTAACCAAATACCCTCTTTGGCATGGCTTTTAACTAATGCTTTCATGAATCTCCATTATAAAAAAAGTTATTTCTAATTATATGACAAATAAGTTACGTACTAAAAAATATGTTTGGTTTTTTCTGTCATAACATAAGCATTTATGACAATTATTAGGAATCATTGTTCAAGATTTTTATAGTAAATAAAAAGCTAGAAATAATAAAAAAATCGGTATACAGTAGAAGGGTTATTAATGACTATATTGGATTTAGAAAAAGAGTTTTTATGTAATTTTTTAATCAATTTCGGAGGTGTTTTATGGATATAAAGCAGTTGAAAAGTAGACATAAAGAGTTAGATGAAATCATCGAATTAAGCTTCAAAAATTATGTGCCTGATCTTAAGATAAGAAAATTTAAGAAAGAAAAATTAAGAATTAAAGAGCAACTTGAAAAAAATTAAATCTTAAACTTATTAAATTTTAGGTATTCAAAATAATAAGTATAAATTTTTACGTTTATTATTTTTTAAATTTATCTACAAACAGGTTAAACCAAAGTAATCACAATAAATTTTACCTACTTACCCTTTTATTTAATTAAAATGTATTCGTAATATGCGAACTCATTGAAGAGGGTTAAGCTTAAAAACATGAAGGTTTTTTCGAAGACAATTAGGTAAGATTGCTTAAAAACGGAAGAGTGAGAAACTTTGATACTCCAATGAAATTAAACTCATAAATTTTCAACTTATAATTTTAAACTGGTTAGAACTAGATTATGAAAAATAAAAAAATAGCACTAATAGGCCTTGGATATGTAGGGCTTCCTCTTGCTGTAGAATTTGGAAAAAAGTTTGAGGTTGTTGGTTTTGATATCAACCAGTCAAGAATTAATGACCTTAATAATGGTATAGATTCAACCCTAGAAATCACGTCTGAAGAACTCAAAGATGCAATCCATTTAAGTTTCACAACAAATATTGACGACATAAAGAATTGCGAAATTTTTATTATTACTGTTCCAACTCCAATTGATAAACATAAAAAACCTGATTTTACCCCTTTAGAAAAATCTAGTTGGGCTGTAGGTACCATTCTTAAAAAAGGTGATATTGTTATTTATGAATCCACTGTGTATCCAGGTGCTACTGAAGAGGTTTGCGTTCCAATTCTTGAAGAGAAGTCAGGCTTGGTTTTCAACAAAGATTTTTACTGTGGTTATTCACCAGAAAGAATAAATCCGGGTGACAAGAAGCACCGTGTCACTAACATTAAAAAGGTAACGGCAGGATCAACTCCTGAGATTGCTACTGAAGTTGATGAGCTATACCAAAAGATTATTATTGCTGGAACACACAAAGCTGAAAGTATTAAAGTAGCTGAAGCTTCTAAGGTTATTGAAAACACTCAAAGAGATGTAAATATTGCGCTTATTAATGAGCTTGCTATTATTTTTAATAAATTACATATTGACACAGAGTCTATATTAGAGGCAGCTGGAACTAAATGGAACTTTCTACCATTTAGACCAGGCTTAGTTGGAGGGCATTGTATTGGCGTAGATCCCTACTATTTAACACATAAGGCTTTAGAGGTTGGATATAACCCGAAAATAATTCTTGAAGGCCGCAAATTAAATGATGGAATGGGATTGTATGTGGCAGATCAGGTATCAAAACTTATGACTAAAAAACGTATCCATGTTGTGGGTGCAAATATATTAATAATGGGCCTTGCTTTTAAAGAAAATTGTCCAGATCTTCGTAATACGCAAGTAATAGATTTAGTTGAAGAGTTTGTGGGGTTTAACTGTAATGTGGATGTTTATGATCCATGGGTTGATAAGGTTGAAGCTCTTCATCAATATAATATTAAGCCAGTTGATCAACCGGTGGTAGGAAAATATGACGCAATTATATTAGCAGTTGCACATGATAAATTTAAAGAATTATCTTTAGATAAGATAAAATCTTTTGGCCAAGATAGTTTTGTGCTTTATGATATTAAGTATATGTTTGATGTCAATGAAGTGGACGGTAGACTATAGAAGTTTTAATTTTAAACTTTTAATTTATAAATTTAAATATATAAAAATTACAATTAATAATTCAAGAAAATATTGAGCCAGTTTAGTTTGATGTTGCTGATGTAAGTTGCAGTTTGTAAGGTTTTTTTGAATTAATTTAAATTTGGATGTTTTGATCAACAATCAAGAGAATAAAGAAAAAACTCTTAATATTTTGTTGGACAATACTGGGGCTTAACAAATAAATATTTAGTTTAAGGTGTCAACTGAATTTTTTTCTGATAGAGTTTGCAAGATTTATTATAGACATAATGAGGTATTGCTCTGATTGAAATTTAAATTATGGAAGTAATTTGTAAAAAATTATCTAAATCGATCCAAGTTATTCTTTCAGGTGGATCAAGAACTCACCTTTGGCAATTATCTAGCAATAATTATCCAAAACAATATTTGTCATTAGTGGGTAATAATTTTGCGCCGCAAGAAACTATTCTTCGACTTAACGGTTTAGATAACCCCGGAGATCCGATTATCATTTGCAATGAAGATCACCATTTCTTATTCGCAGAACAATGTAAGCAGATCGATTAGCATTTAATAAATAAATGCTAATTTAGTTGTAAAAAATTTGTACTTAAGTAAAGGGTAATTATGATTAACAATAAAGAAATAAATAGAAATTATGACATTGTAGTGATAGGTCTTGGGTATGTTGGTCTTACCCTTTCAGTCGCTCTTGCAGAGGCTGGTTTTAGAGTTTTGGGAGTTGAGAAAAGAAAAAACGTGGTAGATCTTACCAATAACGGCAAGCCTCATTTTGATGAAAATGGACTAAATTTTGCCCTTAAACAAGTTGTAAAAAGTAAATTTTTTGCAGCAGCAGTAGATATGAAAAACGTGACATGTAGCTCTTATATTATTACAGTAGGTACACCAATCAACCAAGAAGGAGTTCCAAGATTAGATTATATTGAAAATGCAACAAAAGAGGTTGCAGAAAGTATGCAAAATGATTCGTTAATAATACTTAGATCTACAGTAAAAATTGGTACTTCTGAAAATGTTGTTTCAAAAATTTTAAAAAATACTGGTAAGGATTTTAGTTTGGCTATGTGCCCTGAAAGAACTTTAGAAGGTAATGCTTTACGGGAGTTAACAAGCCTTCCACAGATAATTGGATCTAACTCTAAAGAGGGTTTTTTACGAGCAGAAAATATTTTTAGAAAACTCACCAAGACAATAGTTAAAGTTTCCAGTTTAGAGGCTGCTGAAATAGTAAAGCTTGTAGATAATACATATAGAGATGTTCAATTTGCATTTGCAAATGAAGTTGCCAGAATATGCGATTCATTTAATGTTAGTGCTTTGGAGGTCATCTCTTCAGGCAAGCTTGGATATGATAGAACTAATGTATCTTTACCTGGACTAGTTGGCGGGCCCTGCTTGGAGAAAGACCCTCATATACTGTCCCACAGTGTGCGTGAAAAAGGGATTGAGATAGAAATAACTAATGCGTGCAGACTTGTAAATGAAAGGCAACCATATGAAACAGTTTGTAATATAAAAAAAGAATCCGCTAAAAGGGGGTTTGATAAGAAAATAAAAATCGCTGTCATGGGATTGGCTTTTAAAGGGATTCCATCCACTAACGATTTAAGAGGGTCTATGGTATTTAAAGTTCTTGATGCATTGGATAAAGAATTTTCTGACGCTGATATTTTTATTTATGATTCAATAGTTTCTAAGCATGATATGCAAGAAAATTTTCCTGAATATACAATTTCGGAGAATATGAAGGATGTCACAAAAAATGCTTCAATTGTTATTTTAGCAAATAATCATCCAGATTTAACCTTTGCTAATATAGATGATTATTATTGTAATATGGATAAAAATGGCTTTATTTATGATTATTGGAATAGATATACAAACCATTCACCACAAAAACTTTGCGGTAATTATTTTTCAGTAGGATATACGGGTGTAAATAATGAATAAAATTGTAGTAATAACTGGCGGTGGTGGCTTTATAGGGGCACATCTAGTTAAAAAGATGAATCAAGAAGGGTGGCATGTAAAGGTTGTAGATAGTATGCTTCGTGGAAGCTTGTCAAGATTATCAGACATAAAAAATGAAATTGAAGTTTTTGAAACTGATATTAGAGATGAGGAGTCATTGGCAAAAATATTTATTGGCGTAGATCTTGTTATACATTTGGCAGCTATAAATGGCACAGAGAATTTTTATAAATATCCCGAAATGGTTTTTGATGTTGGTGTCATGGGTGCAATTTCAGTTGTTAATGCAAGCAGAAAATCAGGAGTATTAGATTTAATCGTCGCATCGTCTGCTGAAGTTTATCAGACGCCTTCAATTATCCCAACACCAGAAGATATTCCTCTTATGCTTCCAAATAGTGACAATCCAAGATATTCATACGGTGGATCTAAAATAGCAAGTGAGTTGATTGCATTTAATTATGCGAAGGATCATTTTAGAAAGATGCAAGTATTCCGACCACATAATATATATGGGCCTGACATGGGATGGAAGCATGTTGTTCCACAATTTATCCAAAAAATACAAAAAGGTAAAATTTTAAATAACGACAGAGTTGTATTAGATATACAAGGTGATGGAAAAGAAACCAGGGCATTTTGCTATGTCGATGACGTAGTTGACGGAATTTTGACAATGTATAAAAATGGAGAGCATAGAAAGGTTTACCATATTGGAAATGACCATGAAATTTCAATGCTAGAACTTGCTGAGATTATTGGAGATGCTATGAATGTAAAGCTAGATATTATTCCAGGCAATGTTGCAGTTGGGGGGACGCCAAGAAGGTGCCCAGATATATCTAGAATGAGAAATATTGGATATGAGCCAAAGTTTGATATACATTCTGGCATTCAAAGAGCTTGTGATTGGTATGAAAGCAATAAAATGATTAAATTAGATAATCCTTTATCCTAAGTTAAGAAGAAAATGAAGATTGGTAATAAATTTTATCAAATGAAGTAACATAAACTTTGACTATCTTTTCACCTCGCTTAAATATTATCAAAGGTTGCAATAAAATTATATGAAAGAAAATGTAAATAAAATTATTAGAATAATAGGAATTAATTTCAATTTTTTAACAAATTTTTTTAGAAAAGGTATTAGGAGTAAAAAAGGATTAAGGGTAGCTATTGATCGAACAAACTATAAGAGAATTAAATTAATTAGGTCGATTCAGATTGATGGCTATTCATTTGATTTTTTAAATATTGGCACACGTAAAGATATATTATGGGGCGTTAGTGCAGATAAAAAGTCTTTTGTAAAAATTGGACTTAATAAGCTTGATAGAAAAAAAAATGATATAGCTAACGAGGCGAAGATCATCAAAATTCTAAATACTAATCAAATACAAAGCGCACCTATGCTGATTAACTCATCGTTATTTGAAAAAAATATATTAATAAATTCAATGTCAAGCGCAGATTCTGAAAGAGTCTTTAGCTCTGATCATAAATGTGAATTAACCTATTTATTAACCGAGTATGTTCCATTGCATAAAAATTGTTTATTTTCAGATGTTGTTCTTTCCATGATTGAACAAAAATCTGCGGGAATTTATCATGGGGATGTTAAACCAGGGAATATTAGATTTAATAATGGTCTGGCAATATTGATTGATTATGATCAAGCAACGATATTAGATAAGCACATCATTAATTATAATAATAATGAGTATTTTGAGTGGGTGTCAAAATCTCATTTTGAGCAATACAATAATGCTGACTGGTTAAGGCATTTTAAAAATGTTAAGACAATTGATTTCGAGAGGTTATTTAAAAAAAACGCATTTAATATTGCTGAAACTAGCTTGTATAGGAGGCAATTAACAACAAATACAGATCAAGGTGTTTATCATACAATTCTAGAAAAAGATATCTTTGCAGAGGGTATTAGAGACTTAAGTAGTCGATTGGAAGCTCTAAACAAAATAAATTTTTCTGATAACGAGGAAGTTTTAGATATCGGCTGTAATATTGGGCTTTTGTCAATATATTTAAGTCGTAGGTTGTGTAAAGTTACAGGACATGAATTAGATCCTAATATTGTTATTGCTGCAAAAATAGTAAATAACATTCTAAGGAATAATATAATTTTTGAAAGTCATGATTTAGACTCTTATACTTTTAAAAAAAGGTTTGACACCATTATGTTATTTTCGGTTTTCCATCACACTAAAGATTTGATTGCCAACGGTAAAAAGATAGCACAAGCATGTAACAGAATTATTATTGAATGTAGACCAGGCGAAAGGGGTAGAAAGCCAGATTTAGAAAATGGCAAATGGCGCCCAACTTCAGTTTGGGGGTATGAAACTAAAAAAGATCTTTATAATGGATTGGAGAGTTATTTCCCTTCATTCGAGTTTTATAAAAATTATGGGCTTGTTGACAAGGGTAGGTATATTATAGAATTAAGAAAGAAATTATGAGAATTGTATTTAATAGTTTCAATAATTCCTCACCAGCAACTATATTTTACAAGTCAGGTATTGGACGACTTGAGAATGTTTCTATAGATGATTTTAATAACTACTCCCAGTATGATTATGCGATTTTTATGGGGTTTGATGAGGATTTAAATGAACTTGTTAAGGCTAAACTTCAAAATGATAATATTTTGTGTGGCGTAATAGATCCTCGAAGTGATAACATATCTAGGTTTTATAAATATTTAGACTTTATCGTAGTTGATGGAATCGAAATGTCTGATTTTTTCTCTAAGTATCAAGTGCCTATATTTAGATACTATGAATATATGTTGGCTGATTGGCAATTAAAAAAACATATTAAAAATAATAAAATTATTATTGGTTACCACGGTAACAAAATTCACTTAATGTCTATGTTTCCTAATATTACTCAAGCATTAGATATGTTATCTTTAGAGTATTCTGTTGAGTTTCATGCTATTTACAATATAGAGAAATTAGGTGAATGGAGGCTGGGCCTTCCTCAAAATATTACAGTAAAACACATTCAGTTAGATGATGACTATATTGATTACATAGACAAATTTGATATTGGTATAGTTCCAGCTTCACTTCCATTTTTTAAAAAGAAAAGTATTTTAAAATCCTCAATTTTTTTTAGACACTTATTAAATCATCATTCAAATGATTATCTATTTAGATTTAAATTAACAACAAATGCAGGAAGGATTATTTTATTCGCTCTAAGGGGGATTCCGGTTGTGTCTGATATGTTCCCATCGGCAATCGAGTTACTTCAGCACGGTAAAAATGGCTGTCTTGCTGCAAGCTCTGCAGGTTGGTATAGTGCTCTAAGAGATTTAACTTCTCCTGATAAGAGGAATAAAGTCAGTGCTAAGTTGAAAGAAGATTTATTTAATATAGTTGATTATGATATTCAAAATAAAAAGTTTTGTATCTTTTTAGATGAGTTATCAATAAATCCAAATAAAAGTATTATTAATTTCAATGATAGAAAATATCCTATTTTAAGAACTGTGTATGAGTCAATTCTGATGCTTGCAACCTCCATATTTAAAAAAATTAAATGAATTTTAACGATAAAATCTACATTGCGGGCCATAGAGGTTTAGTGGGCTCTGCCATTGTTAGGCAGCTTGAATCAAGGGGCTTTACTAATCTTCTAATGCGTAAACATAAAGAACTTGATCTTACCAATCAAGTGCAAGTACAAAGCTTTTTCGCACAAGAAAAGCCTGATTATGTTATCTTGGCAGCGGCCAAGGTGGGGGGTATTCTCGCCAATAACACATATCCAGCTGACTTTATCTACCAAAACATGATGATAGAGGCTAATGTTATTAACTCGGCTTATGAGAACAAGGCTAAGCGTTTATTGTTTTTAGGTAGTACCTGTATTTATCCTAAAGCAGTTGAGCAGCCAATGTGTGAAAAAGCACTACTCACCGGAGTACTTGAGTCAACTAATGAACCGTATGCATTAGCAAAAATTGCAGGTATTAAGTTGTGTGAATCATACAACCGACAACATGGTTCTGATTTTAGATCAGTCATGCCAACTAACTTATATGGTATTAATGATAGCTTTCATCCAGAGAACTCACACGTTATTCCAGCACTTATGCGTCGCTTTCATGAAGCAAAGATAAAAAATGATTCTGAAGTAGTGGTCTGGGGGACGGGCAATGCTATGCGTGAGTTTTTGTATGTAGATGATATGGCGGAAGCATCCCTGTTTGTATTAGAATTAGATGAAGAAACTTACAAAGCCAATATTCAGCCCATGCTCTCGCACATTAATGTAGGAACAGGTAAAGATGTAACTATACGAGAAATGGCCGAAATCATGAAAGAGGTGGTTAATTATAAGGGAAAACTCATCTTTGATACCACAAAGCCAGATGGCACACCAAGAAAATTGATTAATGTATCTCGCTTATCCAAGATGGGATGGAAGTATAGTATAGATTTGAAAGATGGCCTTACAAAAACTTACAACTGGTATTTGGATGGATGTAAATGAAAATAACCATAACCGGAATTGGCTATGTTGGCCTTTCCAGCGCCATGCTCCTATCTCAAAATCATGAAGTTGTTGCCCTTGATATCATCCCTGAAAAGATTAAACAACTTAACAATAAAATTTCGCATATTGTTGATAAAGGAATTGAAGAGTTCCTAACTAATAAAGATCTAAATTTTACCGCTACCCTTAATAAAGAGCTTGCTTACAAAGATGCTGACTTTGTTATTATTGCCACACCTACCGATTATGACACCAATAATGACTGCTTTAATACTAATTCAGTAGAAGAAGTCATAAAAAATGTTATCAGTATTAATCCAGAGGCTACAATGATCATTAAGTCAACCGTACCAGTTGGCTACACTCAAAGCATTAAAGATAAGTTTAATACTGATAACATCATCTTCTCTCCAGAGTTTTTAAGAGAAGGTTTAGCTCTTCATGACAACCTATACCCCTCACGAATTATTGTTGGTGAGATATCAGATAAAGCCAAACAATTTGCAGACCTTCTAGTAGAGGGTGCTTCCAAAGAAGACATTGATGTTTTATTTATGGGTTCTACTGAAGCAGAAGCGGTTAAACTTTTCAGTAATGCTTACCTCGCTATGAGAGTGTCTTATTTTAATGAGCTAGACTCATACGCTGCAGTTCATAACCTAGACTCCAAAGAAATTATTAAAGGCGTAGGTCTTGATTCAAGAATTGGATCTCATTACAATAACCCCTCCTTTGGTTATGGTGGGTACTGCTTACCTAAAGATACCAAACAACTTAAAGCTAACTATAAAGATGTACCTAATGCTTTGATCAGTGCCATTGTTGATGCTAACTCAATGCGTAAAGATTTTATTGCAGATTCTATTATTAGTAAGAATCCTAAAGTTGTGGGTATACATCGTCTTATTATGAAGTTAGGATCTGAGAACTTTAGAACATCCTCCATCCAGGGTATCATGAAGCGAATTAAAGCCAAAGGCATTGAAGTGGTTATTTATGAGCCAATACTTACAAGGGGAGGTGAGAATAAGTTCTTCCATTCTGAAGTGATTGATAATTTAGATGACTTTAAACAAATCAGTGATGTCATTGTTGCTAATAGAATGGTCGATGAATTAAATGATGTTAAGGCTAAGGTCTATACAAGAGATTTATTTAACTCAGATTGATTTAAATAAATTAAACAGATAATTTAAAAAGAATTATTTATATGAAAGTATTAGTAACAGGCTCTGCGGGTTTTATTGGTTCATCACTCGCAATCAGACTATTAGACAGAGGCGATGAAGTAGTCGGTATTGATAATCACAATGATTATTATGACCCAGCTTTAAAAGAAGCGCGCTTAGCACGTCACGCTGATCATCCAAACTATACTCATGTTAGGATAAATATTGAAGATCGTAAGGCTATGGCTGAACTATTCAAAATTCATCAATTTGAGGGAGTGGTTAATCTTGCTGCACAAGCAGGGGTTAGATACTCTATTGAGAATCCACTAGCTTATATTGATTCAAATTTAGTTGGGTTTGCCCAAATACTAGAAGGCTGCAGGCAGAATAATGTAGGGCATCTTGTGTATGCATCTTCAAGCTCTACTTATGGTCTTAACACCAAGCAACCATTTTCTACTCATGACAGCGTTAATCATCCAGTAAGCTTATATGCTGCCACTAAGAAGGCTAATGAGTTAATGGCACATGCATATTCACATCTTTATGGTCTTCCAACCACAGGCCTGAGATTCTTTACTGTGTACGGCCCTTATGATAGACCAGATATGGCACTTCAAAAGTTTGCCAGAGCTATTATGAATGATGAGCCGATTAAAGTGTTTAACTTTGGTAAACACCAAAGAGACTTTACCTACATTGATGATATTATTGAAGGCATCATCAGAATAATGGGCAGACCCGCACCACAAAATACTAATTGGGATAGTAATAACCCAGATCCTGCAACTTCCAGTGCCCCATATAGAGTTTATAATATCGGTAATAACAATCCAATAGAATTAATGGATTATATTGAAGCATTAGAAGCTTCATTGGGCAAGACGGCAAAAAAAGAACTGCTTCCTCTCCAACTTGGTGATGTACCAAATACTTATGCTGATGTGGATGATTTAGTAGATCAGTTTGGTTATAAGCCAAGTATGAGTTTTAGGCAAGGTGTTAAGAATTTTGCAGTTTGGTATAAAGAATATAATAAGATTTTAAAAGATTAAAAAGTATTCTTACTAAAAAATCGCCCAGAATGGCTTAGGATATGTTTATAATACTGCATTTGGCAATCTTAAAGTCTAAATGTGCTCCATCAGATGATTGAAGATTGGTTAACACCAATAATATATAAACGTAATTTAATAAAATTTTAGAAGTGGACATTTTAGGTATTCACAAGCAAATAGAAAAGGCCAAAGTGCTGCTTAATTATTAACCATAATATATAGAATCCTAAGGCATGGGTGAATCGATTGATTGGTATATAGATTAGTTAAAGTAAATGATAAAAAAACTCTGGCATCATCTTTCTAAACGACGTAAAAAGCAATTTTGGTTGTTATTTGTTCTTATGATTGCAGCATATTTAGCTGAAATTATTAGTGTAGGTTCAGTTGTGCCATTTTTAGGTATATTAACATCGCCAAATGACGTGTTTCAACACCCAGCGATGGAACCACTAATACAGTTTTTAAATATAAAAGAGGCAAGTCAACTTATGTTGCCATTGACAGTCATCTTTATTGTAGCAACATTGCTTGCTAGCTTAATTCGATTAACATTACTTTATTTTATGACTCGGTTGTCATATGCGACTGGTGCTGATCTTAGTATTAAGGTTTATAGAAACACACTTTATCAAGACTATCTAACACATGTAGGGCGCAATAGTAGTGAATTAGTTGCTGGAATTATAAATAAAACAAATGTTGTTGTTGGAGGAGTCGTCAAACCAATTTTAGTTTTAATGAGTTCAATTTTCCTATTTTTAGGAATTATGAGTGCATTATTTATTATCAATTTAAAAATTGCGCTAACTGCTTTTATTGTGTTTGGACTTCTGTATTGGTCTGTTATTAGTTTTACACGTCAGAAAATCAAAGAAAATAGTCAAATTATAGCCACTAACTATACAAAAGTAGTAAAGTCCTTGCAAGAGGGTTTGGGGGGAATACGCGATGTACTGATAGACGGTAGTCAACAGTTCTATTGTAAACTCTATAGAAAGGCAGATTTACCATTACGTCGAGCAGAAGGAACTAATACAATTATTGGAGCCACCCCACGCTACCTAATTGAAGCGCTTGGAATTATTTTTATTACAGTCCTTGCTTATTCACTTACAACACAAAATGGTGGCTCGAGATCAACAATAGCTATTTTAGGTGCACTCGCATTGGGCGCGCAGAGACTACTTCCTGTATTGCAGCAAGCATACGTCTCATATACTGCTATTAATGCTTCAAGGTCATCTTTTCAAGATGTACTTTATCTCCTAGATCAACCTTTACCTATTCATGCGACTCAAAACGAAGTAACGCCTATAACATTTGAAAAATATATAGAACTTAAGAACTTAAGTTTTTGCTATTCAAAGGATGCGAAATGGAAGCTCGATAACATAAATTTAAAAATAAAAAAAGGTACGCGTATTGGGTTTGTAGGGCAAACTGGAAGTGGAAAAAGTACGCTAATTGATATTATTATGGGACTACTTCCTCCTTCAGATGGACAGCTTTCTATCGATGACCAGTTAATTACAGATGAAAACAAAAAATCATGGCAAGCACATATCGCTCATGTCCCTCAAAATATATATCTTTCAGATAGTACATTAGAAGAAAATATAGCTTTAGGTGTTCCTAAAGAACTAATCAATCACCAGTTAATAGAAAAAGTAGTAAAACAAGCACAAATTGAAGACTTAATAGAGGGGTACCATGCTCTTGTTGGTGAAAGAGGAGTTAGGTTGTCAGGTGGACAACGGCAAAGAATAGGTATCGCTAGAGCACTCTATAAAGAAGCAAATGTGCTAGTTTTCGATGAAGCTACTAGCTCTCTTGATAATCAAACAGAGCAAGCAGTTATGGATAGTATTGAAGCGTTAGATAAAAATTTAACTATCATGATCATAGCGCATAGATTGACGACATTGAAGGGGTGTGACAAAATTGTAAAATTGAGTCAAAACAAAGAAATTCAAGTCCTAGATTACAAAGATTTGTAGAAATACAATCCAAATTAATTATTAATCATAAATATTTCTTAAATAGTTAAATCCATTAAAAATGAATGCAAGCTTAAAAAAACAGATTAGAAAAATCCAATGGCCAATTATAAAAATTATTGGTCTTTTAATTCATTTTTTTTCAAGAGCTCCTGATGAAAATATTTGTGAATCCTGTTTTGTGCTTGGAAGAGGGGAATCATTAGAGAGGTTTAAGGGGTCTAATGGGATTCAATCTGAGTGTTTTTTGGTAAATTTTAATGATAAGACACTTGCTGCTTTTGGTGTGAAGTATATTTTGGACAAAAATTTAACCATTGTCAGTTGTTACGGTGAGCCTATTTTGTTGAAATACTTGTGGCATAGATTAAAAATTAGAAATGTATATGTAACTATGTTTAAAGAAAACCCAGATATATGGAGGGGCAGGCGCCGTGGGTATGGTCGATTGGAGATATATGGACAGAAAGTATCATTTCTTCCAGCTAATTTAGACGCTGATTTTACTGCAAAACTTAGAAATGGTGGCCTTATAGCAGTACATTTGGCTGCATCTACCCACAAAAAAGTTTTTTTGTACGGATTTGATTTTTATCAATCGGAATATATATGTGGAGCACTGGCCGAGACCCATAAGACTGAAAAAATAGCTCAAGAACATAGAGATTTAAGTGCAGAGCTAATAAGACTTTTTTATAAATTGGTTGATTATTGGCCAGATGTTGAGTTTGAAATATTTACTTATGCTGCTTTAAATGACTCCAGGCCAAACCTAACAATTCATAATGTAAGACAAAAAGTTAATTGAATATGAAGCAAGTAACTTTGTTTGATATTTTAAATTCAATATCTAGAGATATTAGACTATGAGTATTTTAGTTACTGGAGGTGCTGGATTTATTGGGTCTCATTTGGTAGAGAGTCTAGTTCAGAAGAAACAAGAAGTAATTGTGATAGATAATTTATCAACAGGATATTTAGAAAATTTAAATAATGTGTTTGATGATATTAGGTTTATTCAAGCAGATTTGAGTAGTTACGATTTGTTTAGTATAGGAAATATCGAAACTGTTATTCATTTGTCTGCTCAAACATCTGTTCCTATATCTATTAAAGATTTTAAAAGTAGTAGTCAAATTAATTTAATGAGCAGTTTGAATGTTATAAACTTCTCTAGTAAAACTAATGTACCACTTATATATGCATCTTCTTCTTCCGTCTATGGAAATAATCCATTGGGTGACGATATGTCCCCAAATGTTGACTTAATAAGCCCCTATGCAGTAGATAAATATTCAATGGAGTTATACGCTAAAATGGCAAAAAAAACCTATGGTCTGTCTAGTGTAGGCCTGAGGTTTTTCAATGTTTATGGGCCTAGACAAGATCCATCAAGCGTATACTCAGGTGTTATCTCTATATTTTTGGACAGACTAAAAGCTGATAGAAAAATTCAAATTAATGGTGGCCACCAAACAAGAGATTTTGTGTTTGTTTCTGACGTAGTCAATGTTATTGAAAAATCGATTAGATTAACTCAATTACAGACTCTTAGTGAAAAAGTAAATGTTTTAACAGGAAAAACATATACCATTAATGAATTATTAGAGATTTTATCCAGCATTCTTAATAAAAATCCTGTTGTTGATAAAAGAGATTTGCCTATTGGAGACCCTGAAAAATCAGATGGAACAATTGACAAAATGTGTCGTTTATTTGCAATTGATTCAGAGAAAATGATCAATCTTCATTTGGGTCTTAAAAAAACTATTAATTTTTGAGGTTAAATAAATCATGATATATGACTGGATTGTAATTGGAGGAGGTATATCTGGAATAACAACTGCAGAAATTTTAACTAGAGAAGGACACTCAGTTCTATTATTAGAGAAGAATGATAGTCTTGCATCTGAGACAAGCAAAGTATTTCATGAATGGCTTCATACGGGAAGTCTATTTACACTTGTTCCAGATGCTAATTTGACAACGAGATACCTATTAGGTGCTATTGATGATTTACTAAAATTTTATAATCAGTTTAATAGAATGAATTTAATGCCAACCGAAATGGGGTTAAAAGTATCTGGAGATGGTTGGTTTAATAATGATAATATTAATTATCATTATAAGAATAGAAGGTTAAATCCAATATGGACAGCACATATTGCAAGGTCAATGAATAAAGTTCTTGCAATTAAAGGGCATGATTGGCTGAGGGGAAGAGCAGGAGGAGAATACACTAACATAAGTACAAAAAGCTTTCTGAAAGAGTTTTACTCGCTAATTACTCAAAATAAAGAATTTGTTAAAGTTGCAAGTGCAGACTTAACAATAAATTCTAGAAATCTTATTTCAGATTTACTTAATCATGCAAAATCAAATGGCTTAGAAATTAGTTTGAATGCAGATGTTCAGAAGGTGTTAAAAGAAGGAAAAAAAGTAAAGATTCAAACAGTTGAAGCAGAATACTTTTGTGAAAATGTAGTTGTTTGCTCTCCTGATCTGTTGTCAAGCTTGTTTGACAAGAAAGTGAAAACTTCGTATGCACCAATTGCAGTTGTTGAGGGTGTCCCTGATGAAACAGAGTGTTTTGTTGAATTAGACTATTATACAAAAAATTGTATTAATCTTTTAATAAAGGGTGGTGGATATGGTCAGGCAGGAGGTATTTCAGTAGCAAGAAAAGATCATATAGAGCCATATATGAAGTATATAATACAGGAACACAAAAAGAGAAACCCAGGTATCAAGTTAATTGATCAGTATGTTGGATTAAAGAAAGAGACAGTGTCAAATAATCAAGAACGTAATTATCTGTATCACATAAATGAACATGAAAAAAATATTTGGTCTTTATTACTGGGTAAATTTACATTAGCATTTAGCTCAGCACCAGAGTTTTATAGACGAGTTTATAAAAAAAATCCATCAACTTTCGTTGATGAAATAAATGATAAACAGCATGATTTGAAAATTAGTAAAACATCATGGCAGGAAATTGTTAATAAAGGAGTTGCACATGGGAATGATTAAAATTCCAGAAAAATCAGAAATATTTTTTGAAGATAACTATAAAGACATCTTTAAAAATGGCTCTCTTGCTGAGGGTAAGTGGAATGCTGAGATTGCTAATTGGGCTATTGAGTATACAAATTCAAGATACGCTGAAGTTTTTAACTCTAATGGATCTGGAATCTTATCTATACTTTCAGTTTTGAAAAAGTATAGAAAAAAAACTAATTTTTTTATACAAAGTAATACAATGTATGGAGTTAAAGTAATGGGTGTAGCTTCAGGATTGAAATATTCAGGGTCAGTAACCTGCAATCTAGATAGTTTAATGCCAAGCATAGATAGTGTTGAAAAATTTCTGCAAAACCTTAGCAGACCAGAGTCGACTATCTTTTTGTTAACTCATATTGGTGGATGGGTAAATCCAGATATTGTGAAAATAGTTGAAGCATGTAAAAAAGTGGGCGTTGAAGTTGTTGAAGATTGTGCTCATAGTTTAGGATCTACGCTTAATGGCCAGCATACAGGTCTTTTTGGAATTGCCGGAGTATATTCACTTTACGCTACTAAAGCCATACCTGTTGGTGAAGGTGGAATTATGGTTACTAATGATAAAGACCTATCCGAGAAGGTTTCACGGTTTATCATTTACGATAGATTTAAGCAAGAAATGGAAATTGGGGTTAATCTGAGAATGTCCGAATTAAATGCGCTACTTTCATATAGCGTTCTTCTTGAAACAGATAATATTATTAAGAACAAACAAATTATTGCAAAGCGTTATATGGAAATTTGCAAAAAAAGAAATATTGATTATATAAACCCTTTCTCCAATGGACAAAAATCAAATCTCTATAAATTTATTTTGATAAATAAGTCGAATGAATTGGACGATTTTTTTGAAGGAATTACTTCCAGAACTTCATCTGTTTATGATTACTCTTTAGGAAAGGATCCTGATTATATTGCAAAGCGACATATATGCTTACCTATCTGGTACAAACTCGAAGAAGAGAAAATAAAAAAAACAATTGAAGAGCTTAATAACTTTTGAATATAATTCTACTCATTTTAACGAGCGAATCGATTCCAATTCTTTAGCCAATGTGCATTATACTTCCCTTAAACTTTTAGCTGTATCTGTAAGAAAAAAGTAGTGCCATTGGATTTGATTATTTATAGGATTAAATACATCATGAAACTATTTACGTTATTAAGTAAAAATTATGCTATTTATTTTCTGTAATTCATCATACTAGAGATATAAAAAATAATGCTTAAAAAAATTGCTAGAAAAATATCAGCATATTATCGACCTTTATTTGTAGAAAATATAGTTGGTAAGCAAGACTATAATCCATACAGGGCACTGTTGTATTATAAAACAGGATGGTTCCTAAAGAATAATAATAATCTAGAATATAGCCATACAAATGAGTGGGAAATTATTGAGATTGTTAGAATTTTAAATTCATTAGGTTTTGTAGTGGATGTTATTGATAGAGGAGTTTCGGACTTCAGTCCGATTGATAAATATCAATTGTTTATTGGTCTGGCTGCAGGAGATTCTGGTAAACATTTTAAGAAGTATGCAGAATTATTACCAAGCGCAATTAAAGTTGCATTGTGTGCGGGTCCAGAACCAAAATTAAGTGCACAGCTAGTTCGAGAACAATATGCTAGGTTTAATTTAAGACATAAATCAAATGTGCCCACGATGAGAGAGCCCACTATTGATTTTGATTCTTTTGCAAAATCTTCAGATGCATTGTTAGTTATTGGTGAAGAAGGTCAGTTTTGTTATGAAAGCTATAAAAGACACAATATGCCTGTGTATAACTATTTGCCTGGGTGTAGTAGTGAAATAAGGTTTGTGCATCAATGGATTTCAATGCGAGATAGAACTAAGTTTATTTGTTTTGCTGGAGATGGTTTTATATGCAAAGGTGTTGATTTAGTAGTTGAAGCTTTTAGTCGGCATCCAGAGTTAACTGTGCATATCTGCGGACCTGATAGTGAACGAGCTTTTTTTGATTTACTAGGAGATACAATTAAGAATAGTAAAAATATTTTTTACGAGGGGTTTGTAAGTGTTGGCAGTAAGAAATTTGAAGATCTTGCAAGTAGTTGCAGCTTCTCTATTTTTAATACTGCTGCAGAAGGTGTTGCAACATCAATTGCTTCGGTTATGATTGCTGGCCTTGTTCCAATCGTGAACTATGAGACGGGTATAAATTTAGATACTATAAAATTAGGAATAAAAGAGAATAGTGATAGACTAAAGTCAACAGAGGATGCAATTATCATGGCGAGCTCTCTTTCGGATAGGGATTATAAAGATGTAGTGATGAAAACAATTCTGGAATCTAAAAAATATACACAACAATCATTTTCTACTTCATTTAAATCATCTGTATCAAAAATTATGCAAGATTTTTTTAACTAATCAAAAACAAGATAATATGAAAATTCTTATTGTAGCGCCACACATGGATGACGAAGTTTTAGGAGTCGGAGGGACAATCGCAAAGCATGTTGACAATGGAGATGAGGTTCGCGTAGTAATTGTTGCAAACAGGATTTACAATCATTCACTTGATCTTGAGCTAGTAAAAAAAGATAGAGCTAATACAGCTAATGCACAAAATATATTAAATTACAATCAGGTCATATTTCTAGGTCTTGATGATGAAAGATTGGACAATAGGATACAAGATATTATTATCCCATTAGAAGAAAAGTATAATAATTTTTTCCCTGACATTGTATATACGAACCACTTTGGAGATAATAATCAAGATCACCGTGCAGTATTTGAAGCCGTCAGGGTGGTCACTAGGCAGGCACAAAAAGCTCCACCTTCTAAGGTTTTGTTGTATGAAACTCCTTCTTCTACAGAACAATCTCCACCATTATTAAGCTCTGCTTTTATCCCAAATTATTTTGTCAACATTGATAATTTTTTGGATAAAAAGATTTTGGCAATGCAATGTTATGAGTCTGAGATGAGAGATTACCCAAATCCCCGCTCAATTAAAGGAGTGCAAACTTATGCTCAATTTAGAGGCATTCAATCTGGTTTTCATTATGCAGAAGCTTTTATGGTTATGAAAGATGTTTGGTCTTAAAGTTACAGCACTAACAGCTCCTTATTAATGAATAAAGAATGATTGTTACAATTCATCAGCCTGAGCATCTTCCATGGAGTGGTTTTTTTCATAAGATGATGTGTGCAGATTTGTATGTTTACTTAGATCATGTTCAGTATAGAAAAAATTATTTTCAGAATAGAAATAAAATTGTAAATTCTGTAGGCAAGGAGGCTTGGGCATCTATTCCTTTAAGGTCAGGAAAATTGAATGACGCTATATTAGATAAAGAGATAGTCTGTGGCTATTCTAAAAAATACATTGCACTAATACAGTCCTCCTATAGGAAGTCAAAATATTTTCATAAATATTTTGATAAATTCCATTCAATTATCATAAATGAACATAGAAATTTAGTCGATTTGAATTTAGATATTATTGATTTTTTTAGAGAGGTATTAAATATAAATACTCCAATAGTTAGATCTAGTGAATTCAATATTAGTAGCTCAAAGTCTGAAATGTGTCTTGATATTTGTTTAAAGACAGGAGCTGATAAGTACATTTCCGGACCTTCAGGGTTAGACTATCTTGACATAGATACTTTTCTTGATCGAAATATAGAACTCTTAGTTCATAATTATATTTCTCCAGTCTATAAGTCGAATCATTTTTATCCAAATTTAAGTACCTTAGATTTATTATTTAACCATGGTGAAGATTCTAGACAAATAATTCTAGATTCTGGCAATATACTGAAAATTAACAATAGGTAAGAGTTATGCGTGGTAAGGCAATGTCATTAATAATGAATGAATTAAGTCAAAGGGGCATAGATATTAGTTGCTTAAAAGCTTTAGAGTTTTTTGCCCGCAAAGGAAATTGGCATACTTTGTCTTATGCAAATAAAGTTAATAGTATTGCAGCATGGGAAATTGAAGCAAAGTATAGTGATGATCTTATGGCAAATATTCCTCACTCTGCTATTAGGATTGGTGATTCTTTCGAGTTAGCAAAAGAGGCCCAGTACTTTGAATCTTTTAATTTTATTATTTTTGATAATCCGCAAGGAGTATTTGGGAAATACTGCGAGCATTTTGAATGTATAAGTCTTACTCCAAATTTAATCTCCAATAATGGAGGGATAGTTATCTTTAATATTAATAAAAACCCTTTTAGTTATGACAAAGAGTCTATTTGGGCAAAAAAACGAAATAAATATTATAACAAAAGTGATACATCAAATTTAGATGTTGATTTTTTACTTAATTTTTATGAAAATAGTTTTAAATCTCTGGGGTTTAAAACTATATTTTCATTTGAACAACAACGAAATAAAGAATATTTATCATACCTAGTGTTTAATTTGATTCATATTGTTTAATATAATTTGGAACTAACCTAATTAAGTTTTTTTTTAAACTAAAAATCTTAAGAGCCATTTACAACATTAAAAATTCTTGGTAGTTGGTTATGCCATTAAGAGATTAAGTAATTTGAAGAAAATATAGAAGTAATAATATGCCAATTAAACTTACTCTTTTTTTTACATATGAAGTTTCTCTTGATCAATGGGCACGTATAGGGCTTATAAAAAGAGAACTTAGGATATATGAAGAGTTGATTAAAAAGTATGATTTACAAGTACAGCTTTTAACCTATGGTAATGAGTCTGACTACAAATGGCTTGATGATATTGATGGTGTTACTGCAATACCAATTTATTCTAAAATGCGTCACCATAGATTAAAGTTTTTAAGATTATTGCAAACTGTATTAATTCCTTGGAAATTTAGATCGGAATTGGCGAATCAAGATATTTTTAAGACCAATCAAATGCTCGGGGGTTGGGTTGCGGTTATATCAAAAATAATTTTTAAAAAACCACTTATTGTTCGTTGTGGGTATGAGATTTATGATTTTCTTAGACTCCAACGTAAGTCATATAAGTTAATCTGGTCCATTTGGCTATTGTCATGGCTTACTTATAAATTTTCTAATGCTGTTCATGTTGCAACATCGGAAGATGCAAGCGTTGTTAAAAATTCATTTGGAGTGCCCTTAAGTAAGATTGAGGTACGTCCAAATTGGATAGATATCAATATATTTAAGCCATATATGAATAAAAATAGGTTTACTGATAGGGTCTTATTTGTAGGAAGACTTGAAAATCAAAAAAATATTTTTTTGTTACTTGATGCATTATGCAAAACTGAAATAGCTATTGATATTGTTGGTGAAGGGAGCCTTAAATCAAGTTTAGTACAACATGCTAAAAGTATCGGGGTTCAAGTTAATTTTCTTGGGGCAATTCCTAATAATGAAATGCCACAGACATACAATTCTTACGCGGCTTATGTCATATGTTCAAATTATGAAGGAAACCCAAAAACATTACTTGAGGCCATGGCTTGTGGTTGTACGGTAATTGGAACAGATGTGCAAGGAATAAGATCTGTCATTTCTAATAAGAAAAATGGCTTGTTGGTTAATGAAAACCCATCTTCATTGAGATTGGCTATTTTAGAAGTATTATCAAATAATAGATTAAGAGAGGTATTAGCTAGGAATTCTATAAAATATATTGAGAATAATAATTCATTACAAGAAACATTACCCAAAGAATTTAATGCATATAAAAACTGTCTTAAATCAGCTAAATAATATTTTTTGTTTATATATGAATACAAACCTAAATAATGATTTTTGCTTTTTAAATGCGATGCTGTATAGGAATATATTTTATTGTCTATTTAGATGTATGAATTTTAGGGTGGTATATTAATGATGAGAATACAGGAGAATTGAAATATGTTTAGACTATTCATTTTAAGGATATTACTTTTGCCTTTTACAAGAAACTTCGGCATTTGGGTGGATAATTTTCTCAATTACCATTGGAATTCATATCCATTTGGCAAACAAAAAAATAAGGAAAAGGAATGCTATATTGAATTATGGAAGCAAGAGAAAAGTAATATTTACCCAGAAATTGATCAATATGAAAAAAATATAGGCTTTAAAGTAGATAAACCTTGGTTTGATAACCTCGCATTGCACACTCAAGTTGTGATTAAAGCATCGCCATTATGCTGGCAACATGGCAGAGTTTTATTTACAAGCCTGTCTAATTGGCTTAATGAAAATCCAATTGAAGTTATTCCTGTAGTTACTATTTGGGAAACAGGAACTGCTCGAGGTTTTTCGGCTTTATGTATGTCAAAGGCTATAGAGGAGCAAGGAAGAGTTGCCCGGATTATTACATTTGATGTATTACCTCATAATCAAAAAATGTTTTGGAATTGTATTGATGATCATGATGGCCCAAAGTCAAGGTCTGAACTTTTAAGACCATGGGAAAATCTGAGTTCAAAATATGTAATTTTTTATCAGGGAGATAGCAAAATTACTCTAAAAAAAGTTGCAACTGAAAGAATTCATTTTGCATTTCTTGATGGTTCGCATACATATGACGATATAATTTTTGAGTTTAATCAAATTAAAGATTATCAGTGTTCAGGTGATGTTATAGTTTTTGATGACTATAACGAAAGCAAGTTTCCTGGATTAGTTAGAGCGGTTGATCAGATTTGCTCACGTTTTGAATATAGCAGGGTAGACATATCAGCTAATCAAGATAGGGGTTACGTTATTGCAACTAAAAACTAGTTTCCTCTCTATATTGCTACGGTGAATATAATGCATTCTTTAATGAGCTCTATCTTGGTGATAAGTCTAACTTTTCAAGGCTTGCTTATAGACTTCAGAATATTTGGGCTTCCAATTTGGAGTTTAATGCTCTTTTTATTTTTACCATATATTAATCTGTATGTAAAATCTTCTCTTAATTTAACAAATTTAAGTTTAAGGCAAGTCTATTACTATTTCTTTATATTAGCTTTTTTCATATGCTTGTCCAATCTTTATTTATCAGCATTCCACAGGGCTGGGCTTGTTTTGGCTGGAATGATTGTTACTACAATTATATTTTATGAGTATAGAAACCACATCAAAAGTTTTATAAAATTAATTATTATAGTTATCTTGGTGCAGTCACTATTTTCTATATTCCAGTTTCATTCTGATTTAGAATTTTTTGAGGAATTTAAAAGACAAGCGTGGGTTTGTGATCGCTATCAGGGGGGGGCAATTATAGATGGTAGTTGTAGTTGGAAAACTTGGGATAAAGGATCCTCGGGAACATTTGCGTTTCCTGTCCCATATGGTTATTTTATGTTGACATTTTTGCCGATAGTTTACCCGTTTATTTTGTCTTTTTTTAGGAGAAAAAGATATTTAAATAATATTTTAATTGGATTTTTAAGTTTGGCAGGTTTTTATGCACTGGTATTATCTATGCAGAGGGGTGCCATTATAACTACAGTGGTTTCGATTATTATAATAAATTTTTTTAGTTTGAAGCTTAGAACAAATTTTATTATCCTACTAATAATTGCTTTTTTGCCGATTATATTTTTTGAATATTTTAGCGTAGCAAAAGAATTATTTACATGGGATATGTTACAAGAGAGACTGACTAATCAGTTTAAATCAATTGCTCAGGTTAAAGACCAAAATATGCCTGGTTCGCATATGTATTCTTATAATATTTATAAATATTATGGGTTTTTAGGCTTTTTTTCCATACTGGTGTTTTATGCTATTTTATTAAGAGTTATTGTGAAGCATCAAAAATATATTAGTGGAATTTTACCGAATGGCACGCTTATTGGCGCCTCAATGTCGCTTATTTCATATCAAATAAATGCCTTGTTTCATAATAATGGCCATTTTGCTGCCGATGTTGTTGGATTCATAAGTATTGGTTATATGTTTTCATTAGTTTACTTTATTTCAGAAAAATACCATCACTCTTCTTACTCAAAAAGAGATAAAGACGTTTTGAATTTTGATCGATAGAAATTTAAAAACTAGAGTGACTTGTATAATGTCAGTTTTTAATGAAGAGCACAGATTATCAAATGCAATTGAAAGTATTCTGATGCAAAGTTATCAATCATGGCAGTTGATACTCGTTAATGACGCAAGCACAGATAATTCACAAAGAGTAATTAATCATTATGTAAAAAAATACAAAAAAATAACTTGTATTACAAATAAGAGCAATAAAGGATTGGCATATAGTCTAAATAAAGCGATTAAAAGTTGTAATAGCGAATATATAGCTAGAATGGATGCTGATGATATTGCTTTCCCAAATCGATTAGAAACCCAATTAAGATTTCTTGCAGGTCATCCTCAGATTGATGTACTTGGCACTGGAGCGGAAGTCGTGACTATTAATAATCATAAGTCAAATGTTCATAAGCCTGAAGATCATAACGCTATCTTAAATAGTATTGAGAAAGCAAACCCATTTTTCCATTCAAGCGTTATGATGCGAAGAAGTTTTATTGAGTCTTTGGGCGGTTATAATGTCAACTGGATTAGGGCGCAAGATTATGATCTCTGGTTGCGTGGTGTAGATAGTTTTAGGTATCATAATTTGCAAGAAGTACTTATGACTTATTCATCAAGAATCCAATCTTTTAAGTCAATTTATTATGGTTTATACACAAGGATTATTAATTCTTACCGGAGACGCAGAATTGTTATTGGTTCATTAATGGCAATTTTAGTTTTTATGTATGCTCTTTGGCTAAAGCTGTCAGGTCATTTTAAATGACCGTTAATTTTAATTTTTTCAGTTCATGAAAGTTTTAATTATTCAAGGTGGAGTTAACTCAGGCTTAGTTTCTGGTGAAGATATTGTAATTAATAATGATATAAATTTTTTGCAAAAAATCGGCGTAGAGGTTTTTTATGAGCAAATAAAAATACCTAACTTTGGATGGCGCTCTGTTATTAGAAAAATAGGCGGTTTGATTTGGTCTTTTTCTAGTTATAAAAAAGTCAATTCTGCCATTGATAGATATAAGCCAGATATTGTTCATTTTCATTCAATCGTACCTTATTTAAGTTTTTCTGTAATTGTTGCATGCAAAGTTGAAGGTATACCCATAGTACAAACTTTGCATAATGGTCGGTGGCTATGTTTGGAGGGTGGTTATTTTAGAAATAATACTTTTTGTGCTGACTGTGTTGGGACTTATGGCTGGCTTGGTGTTAAAAGAGGCTGTGGTCATGGAAAAGCAATCAGCTTAGTATTATTCATGAATAATTTTATTGCTCGGAAATTTGGTTTTTTATTCAAATATGTTAATCGCTTTATAGCTGTGTCAGATTTCGTAAGAGAGCAACATATTAAATCAAGCTTTCCTTTAAATAAGATTACCGTCAGAAATAATGGATTCAATGATTCATCTGAGTCGGGTATTAATGAGTCATGGTTGTATAGAGAAGGTTTGGTTTATGCTGGAAGATTGTCGGTTGCTAAAGGCTCAAAAGTTCTTGAACATCTTATAAAGAATCTTGATTGTAAAATTAGTATTGTTGGGAATGGCTCTGAATTGAATTCATTAAAACAATTTTGTAGTTATCATCAGTTCGATCATGTTGAGTTTTTTGGAAAATTAGATAATAAAGCAACACTTGACGTTATAAAAAAGGCTGTTGTATCTGTGGTACCATCTCAATGTGGTGATAGCTATCCAACAGTAGCATTAGAATCATTGTCTGTTGGTACTCCAATAGTTTGTTCTAATTTAGGTGGGTTGCAAGATATTGTAAATGCTTCTTCAGGTGGCGTGTTGGTAGATCATAATAACAACAATGATTTTCTCCATAGTGTTAAGAATATGATGAGCAAAAGAGAAAGAGCAAAAAAAATGGGTAATAATGGTATGAAATATATCAAAGAAAATATAAATGTCACTAAACAAGGTAAAGAACTCATTAGAATCTATAATCAAGTATTGAGAGATTAAGCGGTATCATGATTATAGTATTTAGTGGGGTTGATTGTGCTGGGAAAAGTACGCAAATTAACCTTCTGAAAAAACAAATTTCAAAGCAGGGCGTTACTGTTAAATCTATGTGGTCACGTGGAGGCTACACGCCTGGATTTCAGCTGCTTAAAAAATTGATGCGTATCGTTCTTGGTAAGAAATTAATTCCTTCTGGAAAGGGTGAAAGAAGAGACAAAGCCATGTCCAGCTCATTGATTAGTTACCTATGGTTGATGATAGCCATGCTAGATTTATTGATTTTATATGTTATCACCATTAGGATTGAATCATTATTAGGTAAGGTAGTTATTTGTGATCGTTATTTAGGTGATACTTTTATCGATTTTTCTTTAAATTTTTCCAAACATAACTTTGAAAAAATGTGGCTGTGGAAGCTGTTATTGGCTGTCTCACCAAAACCAAATATTGGATTCTTGTTTATCTTGCCAGCTGAGGAATCAATGTATCGTTCAAAACTAAAATATGAGCCATTTCCTGACTCTAAAGAGGTGCTGGAGCAACGTTTAAAAATATATGGAACATCAAGGTTTTTTAAGGATAAACATTGGGTAAAAATTGATGGCCTTAATTCAATAGAGTCTAGTGCTAGCTTCATAAAAGATAAAGTTTTTCATGCCCTTAACTGTGTTAATGCGTCTTGATTCTTTATTAAAGCGTGAAGATTTTACTAAGATATTTGAACAAAGTTTTACCAAGTTCTTATTAGATAAATATAGTGTTGTTGCTGATGTTAATTGGAAAAGTAATTCTAAAAGCAATGCCTTTTTGTTGGCTAATCATAAACTTAATGTTATTTATTCTAAAAAAATTGATCGAGTAAAACTCAAATCAATTGTATCTGAGTATGCTTATCATCCAAATAAGTTAAAGTGTTTTTTGCAAGACACTTATATACAACTTTCAACTTGCAATTATTTTGAATGGTTATTTGCAAAGACAATAGTGAAAGTTGATCCATGGATTGGTGATCTTGATGGTTTGTGTATTATTCCAGGAAATCACTCAATACGAATTCTTGACCTTGAAGCATTAAGTTGCCGAGTTATCTTAAAAGAAGGATTTAATGTTCAATTTATTAAGAATGAAATTTATTTTAGAGAGAAATATAATTTTTTACCCATTCCTAGGTTACTGAGTTCTGATCCAGAAGGTTTTTGGTATGAAGAGGTTCAAATAAGTGCATTACCAATTAATAGAATAGATAATCAAGATATTAAAGATAAAGCCCTATTGAATGCCCAAACGAGTTTATTAAGCTTGTATGATAAAACTTTAATGAAAGTAAATTCTGGAAGTTATACAGGGTTGTTATATAAGTCTTGTGATAGCTTCATTACCACATTGCCTGATATTTATACTCAAAATGATAAAGTTAGAATAAAAAACATCTTAATGCTACTAAAAGATGGTTTGAGTGAGTTGAATGACTTTGACGTTGGATTAGTTCAATCTCACGGAGATTTCCAGCCAGCAAATATCTTGGTTGGCAATATTGACGAACAATTATATTTGATTGATTGGGAGTACACCGCTAAGCGCTCAGTGTATTATGATGCTCTGGTTTTTGCAACGCAGTGTAGATCGCCAAAAGGTTTGGCTGGAAGGGTAGAATTAATCTTGAATGGATCTGATAATTCATGGAGATGGTGTATTAAAAATACAGGTATTAAACTATCAAAACTAGAGTTGATAATTTTCTTAATCGAGGATTTAATGGTTAGATTAGCAGAGTTACAGATTCCAAATATGATTAATAAAGATAGGGGTTTAGATGCTTGGATTAATGAAGTGGGAAAAATGGACTGGCTAGTTTATGAGTAAGATTAGATATTTAATCATATTAAATCAGATTTTAGAAAATGTTATTTTGCATACTGAAAGTTCTCATGTAGAAGATATTAATTAAGATTATTATGTCAAATGTAACGAAAATTCTTTTTTTAAATCAAATGGCTGGCCCACTATTTAAAGAATTAGCAGAAGACTTAGCGTTAGGGATGTCTTCTAGCAGTGAACTTTTAACAGGCCATCCAGATACTTTATTGTTAGGGAGCTCTAATAGTAAACTGATAATTTCTAGGGCTCCAACTTACAATAGGAGATCAAAGTTATCCAGAGTACTCTCTTGGGTTAGTTATTCTTTAGTTGCATTCTGGAAGATGTTGAAGGCCGATAGCAATACAGTAATTTTCATTGTATCCAACCCACCTTTTTTAGGTTTTTTTGTTTTACTAGTTAATCTTGTTAAGAAGACTCGGCACGTAGTATTGGTGTATGACATTTATCCAGATGTTTTAATTAATTTTGGTGTATTAAATGAAAACTCATTTATTGTTAAGTTGTGGAGATTAATGGATCGTAGAATATGGGATCGATCTATCGCTGTATATACGATAGGAAATGTTATGGCGGCAAACCTAACTAAAAAATTCAATGTCAAAAATACTGAGTTAGGTCGTGTTGGCGTTATTCCTCCATGGGTTGATACTAATAAAATTAAACCAATTGATAAGGCTGATAATCCATTAAGTAGTGAGCTTGGTCAGGAGGGTAAGATTACAATCCTGTATTCAGGGAATATGGGTATCAGTCATGATATTGATAGTATTCTTAAAGCTGCGAAGATCTTAAAAAGGGAAGAAAATATTTTATTTCTATTAATTGGCCAAGGTGAAAAGTGGCAAGATGCTGTTGATTTTCAGAGGGATAATGATTTAAGTAATCTTCAGGTTTTGCCATTTCAACCTGAAGAGAGATTGCCTTATACTATGGCGTTAGCGGATATTGCACTGGTGACATTAGATGAAGGTGCTGAGAGACTTATGATTCCCAGCAAATTATTTTCTTATATGGCTGTAGGCGCGGCAGTTATAGGTATTTGTAAGGGAAGAAGTGACACGTCTGAAATTGTGCAAAACTCAAAATGTGGTGTTATTGTTGAGCCAAATAACCCAGAAGAATTAGCTGTTGTTATTAAAGGATTGTCGAAAAATATAAAAAAGCTAAATGAGCTTAAAATACTCTCTCGAAAATCGGCAATGGATAATTTTTCGCGCAATTTGTGCACAAAAAAATTAAAACAAGAATTATTACCAATAATAAATTAAATATGAATTTTAAAATTAGTAAGGCTGAAAAACTGTTGTGCCTCTGTATAAGGCATTGTGACTTTTTGGAAAAAGAAAAAATTAAAAATCTTTATTTCGAGCTAGGTGATTATAGTGTTTACGACTTAGCTAAAATAAATGGGGTGGAGTCAATCGTTGCACACTCCTTAAGAATCTGCCTTGATAAAGAAAAGCTTCCGGTGCATTGGGATAAGGAATATAAAATAATAGAAAATAAGATTATTTCCTACATGGATGAGTTAAATAAGGCTGCTGATCTACTAGCTGAGCACGATATTCCTTTATTAGCACTTAAGAATAGTGGAATTACCATGGGGATGTACCCATATTATGGTGCCTGTCCAATGGGTGATGTAGACGTTCTTGTTAGAAGGAGCCAGTTTAGAAAAGCCCATCAGGTTCTTGTTGACAAAGGCTATAAGCTTAAATTTCGTTGTGAATTTGAAGAGGATAATATTGAGGCTGCAGAGCACGGTGGCGGAGCTGAATATTCAGTGCGCCTCGATAATGGAGAGCATTTATGGTTTGAGCTTCAATGGAGACCAATTGCTGGACGATGGATACAACCAAAGCAAGAGCCAAGAGCAGATGAATTAGTTGATAGGTCTATTCCTATTAAAGGATCGAATGTTCGTTTACTTTCTCCTGAAGACAATTTGTTGCAAGTTGCTTTGCATACTGCAAAGCATACTTTTGTCCGTGCACCTGGATTTCGACTTCATACAGATGTTGATCGCATAATTTCAACACAAAATATTGACTGGAATGTATTTGAAAAAATGGTGATAAAGTTGAAGACAAAAACAGCGGTGTATATATCTTTGTCAATGGCACATGTTTTGCTTGGTACAAATGTTCCTAGTGTTTTATTAAAAAACATTAGGCCAAATGCATTTAAAATTAAAATAATGCAAGCCTGGTTATTGAGGGTAGGTATTTTTGAACCTGATGGGCATAAGTGGACTAAGATTGGATATATCGTTTTTGTAAGCCTATTGTATGATACTTGGCGTGATTTCTTTTCTGGTATTTTTCCCTCTTCTGTTGATATGAAGTCCCAATATGGTTATTCAAGTGGTTTTTTAACTCCTTATTTTTATGGAAAAAGGTTGGTAAATATTGTCTTTAAAAGGGCAAAGGTCTAGGAAAATGAAGCGTATTTTTGACCTAGTTATTATTTGTTTTGGAATAATATTTTTTCTGCCAATGATATCTGTAATTGCTATTTTAGTAAGATTCAAAATTGGCTCTCCGATATTTTTTAATCAGCCTCGCGCAGGCCTGGAAGGAAAAGTCTTTAAAATTTATAAATTTAGAACTATGACGAATGAGATTGATTCGAATGGTGTTTTATTGCAAGATAGTGAGAGATTGAATCAATTCGGTAAATTTTTGCGCTCAACAAGTTTGGATGAATTGCCTAGTTTGTGGAATGTTTTAATAGGAGATATAAGTTTAGTAGGGCCGCGCCCCTTACTAGTAGAATATTTGCCCTTATATTCAGAAAGGCAATCTAGACGGCATAAGGCTAAACCTGGAATTTCAGGATGGGCTCAAGTTAATGGACGTAATAACATTAGTTGGGATGAAAAATTTGAGCTAGATGTTTGGTATGTCGACAATCAATCATTTTGGTTGGATGTAAAAATATTATGGCTAACAGTAAAAAAAGTAATCACTCGAGATGGAGTTACTGCTCAAGGTGGCGCAACTATGCCTATATTTAGAGGCTCAAAAAAATGAAAAATATACTTATAACCTCAGCTGGTAGAAGAGTGGAGTTGGTTGAGTCTTTTAAAGAGGAAGGTAGAAAATTAGATGAAGATTTAAAAGTTATTTGTACTGATCTAGTTCCAGAATTGTCACCTGCTTGTCAAATTGCAGATCTTTATTTTCGAGCACCAAGAGTTACTAATCAAAAGTACATAAGTTTTTTAAAGAAAACATGTGCTGCTAATTCGATCGTCTTAATTATTCCTACTATTGATACAGAATTGCTGATTCTATCAAAGCACCGAGAAGAGTTTCTAAAGTTAGGTATAAATATAGTTATATCAGATGTTTCCTTAATTCAAGCCTGTAGAAATAAAAATCATACAGCTGATCTTCTCCATAATATCAAGATTGATACACCAGCTATCCTTAATGTGAATAACTTAAACTTCCCTTGTTTTGTAAAACCATATGACGGTAGTCGAAGTATGGGTGCATTTGTATTAAATGACAAATCTATGCTCACTAGTGCCATATTAGATAATCCTAAAAACATGTTTATGGAGTTTGTTCCAGAAACTTATGATGAATATACAGTTGATGTCTACTATGATAAATTTGGAATACTGAGATCTTTAGTGCCTAGATTAAGAATTGAAACTAGAGCCGGAGAGATAAGCAAGGGCCTAACGACTAAAGGTGTTGTTTATGACTACTTAAAAGACAAGCTGCTTAATCTGAAGGGAGCTAAAGGGTGTATTAATCTTCAATTATTTGTTGATTTAAAAGATAAGTCATTCAAGGCTATTGAGATAAACCCTAGATTTGGCGGTGGCTACCCATTGTCTTATTCTGCAGGTGCCAATTTTCCAATGATGTTAATTCAGGAATATATTTTAGAGGAAAAAGTAGATTTTTTAGAAGATTGGAAAGATAATCTTTTAATGTTGAGATATGATTCAAAGGTTCTTATTCATGATTACAAATCCTAAAAAAACTTGCCTCGTTTTAGATTTAGATGATACTTTATACAAGGAGTATGATTATCAGACATCGGGTTTAAAATATGTTGAAGAACAGGTTTTAGAATTATACAATGTTGATTTAAAAGGAAAATTGCTGGAGTTGAGGGATCTGGGTAGAAATGATATCTTTCTAGAATTAACTAATATATTGAATATACCTTCATCGATTAAAGATTCATTTCTTATGATGTATCGTCATCATAAGCCGAACATTACGTTAACCTTAGGGGCTAAAAAGTTTATTGAGTCTACATTGCATAACTTTGGGAAAGTTGTAATTCTTACTGATGGTAGGTCTATAAGTCAAAGGCTGAAATTAGAGTCTCTGGGCTTATTGAAAATACCCGCATTTATATCTGAAGAGTGGAATTCTATAAAGCCAGATAATAAAAGGTTTCTTGCTATTATGGAAAGATATACCGCTTGTTCTAAATTTTGTTATGTTGCAGATAACCCGGCTAAGGACTTTATTACATCTAATGCTCTTGACTGGACATCTATTTGTTTAAGAGGTGATCAGAATAATATTCATTCTCAAGATAAAAATAGTATTAAACAAGAGCACTTGCCTCATTATTGGGTGAATAATTTTAGCGAAATTAATATATGTTAAATACTCAGTTTTCATCTTGGCCTATGTTTGACGAAGAGGAAGCTGAGGCAGTTCGTAATGTACTTTTGTCTAACAAAGTTAATTACTGGACTGGAAATGAATGTAAGAAATTTGAAAAAGAATTTTCAAAATTTTCTGGATCGAAATACGCAGTTGCATTAGGTAATGGAACATTGGCTCTTGATATTGCGTTTAGAGCTTTAAATATTTCTGATGGAGATGAAGTGATTGTAACTTCCCGTTCTTTTATCGCTTCAATATCTTCTATTGTAAATGCAGGCGCTGTGCCAGTATTTACTGATGTTGATTTATCATCTCAAAATTCTAGACCTGAAAATATTCTCTCTGTTATCACAGATAAAACAAAAGCAATTGTTTGTGTTCATTTGGCTGGATGGCCATGTGATATGAATGAAATAATGGCTATTGCTAATGAGTATGATTTGTATGTAATTGAAGATTGCGCTCAAGCGCATGGTGCACAATATAAGAATAATCTTGTTGGATCAATTGGACATATCGGTTGCTGGAGTTTTTGTCAAGATAAGATAATGACTACGGGTGGTGAGGGTGGCATGGTTACCACTAATGATGAATCTTTGTGGCGAAAAATGTGGGCTTACAAAGATCATGGCAAAAGCTATGAGACTGTCTATGAGCGAGAGCACCCCGAGGGATATAGATGGCTGCACGAAACGTTTGGAACCAACTGGCGTATGACTGAAATGCAAGCTGCAATTGGTAGAATTCAGTTAAAAAGAATGCCAGATTGGCATAAAAAACGTTTGAGTAATGCTAACAGTATTTGGAGTGTCGCTAAGCAATGTAAAGGATTGAGAGTACCAACTGTTCCAGACCATATAGAGCATGCTGCTTACAAATGCTATGTGTTTGTAAATCCTAATGAATTGAGGGAGGATTGGAGTCGAGATAGGATTATTCAAGAAATCAAAACTCTAGGTGTGCCTTGTTATTACGGATCATGTTCAGAGGTCTACCTAGAAAAAGCATTCGATAATACTGGGTTTAGACCCAAAAAAAGGTTACCTAACGCAAAAGAACTCGGAGAAACTTCTTTGATGTTTTTAGTGCATCCAACTTTGACTGAAGATGAAATACAGCAAACATGTGATGCAATTATTTCTGTAATGGAATTAGCTGTTAAATAAGTATTAAAATTTTTTGTAATTACTAATATTAGATAACGGTGTGCTTTGATCAAAATCGATTTTACCTGTAAAAATAAACCTAATTTTATTGTTTCTTTATTGGTCGATTTCTTTATTGGCCTGTTTCTTTATAGATAAAGACCTAAATGTTAAGTTACACAGTAGCGTACTCATTAATAATTTAGTCACTATCAACAGGTATGTTGTCGTCAACGAAAAGCTAACCAAAGATATTGCTAAGATTTTGGCGACCGATCTCATCCAGGACGCTCATATTCTTAATAAATGCACCAGAGTTTAGTTGCCAGTTTGCTGATGCAGCATTGTATACCGACTGGATTAGTCTCGCGCTGAAATTATCAAGGCTTTTGATTGACTTCCCTGGATTTTCCACCTGTTTAAAGTGAGATAAAACATGGCATTTTAAGTTTCAATGTCTCGACAGTTCTATCAAATAAAGTCAGCTTGTTAGTGTTTATCCAGCGCCTTGCATCTAGATCGTAAATGAATGATTTCGACTGAAGACGGACTTGCCATTGGGGTCTTTGGTCGGTGCTATGTTTATTTTTAATCAATACATTAAGGTTATAATTGAATCACATACCTTACTTCTACTAGGTTTATAAAATTATATGTGTGCAAAAAAACTTTTTTATGAAACGTACAGTTTTTGATAAATTCACTTAACGACAAAAAAAGCTTATAATTGAATCAAATTAATTAAGTTAATTAAATATCACCTTGTTAAATAAGCTCCTTAGTTTACCCCGTTCATATAAAAAACTTATTATGTTTTTTGTTGATACTTGTTCTATTTTATTTGTACTTTGGGCATCTTTTTCAATACGACTAGGCGATTGGTATTTACCACATAACGATTTTATCGCTTGGATGTTTTTTTCTTCTCCATTCATCGGTATCGGTATTTTTAACTATTTTGGCTTATACCGATCAGTTACTCGATTTGTAGGTTTTGATGCCTTATGGGTTATTTTTCAAGCGGTATCTATGTACTCTTTAGTATGGGGGGCTATTTTTTTGGGTGGACATGGCATTCCTCGTTCTGTTGTTTTAATAAACTGGATTTTATTAATATGTACGGTAGGTGGTTTACGTATTGGCGCAAAATGGCTACTGACTGGAAGAAAAAAAAATATTAAAAAAAGAAAAAAAGCAATAATATATGGCGCGGGGAGTGCAGGCGTGCAGCTTGCTGGCGCCTTAAATTACTCTCATGAATACAAAGTTGTTGGATTTGTTGATGAAGCAAAAGGATTGCAAGATGTTAACATTTTAGGGTTAAACGTTTTTCCTTCAACTGAAATTGGCGGTGTGATAAATAAATATAAGGTTGATGAAGTATTGCTTGCCATACCATCAGCTTCTCGTGCTAAACGATTTGAAATTCTTGAGTCTTTAGAAACTTCTCCCATTCATGTTCGCATGCTTCCAAGTGTTACAGATTTAGCTGGAGGTAGGGTTACTGCAGATGATTTGCAGGAGGTGAGTATAGAAGAATTGCTCGGACGTGCTGCTGCGGTGCCCAATCAACAATTACTAAGTAAGGCTGTTACAGGAAAGGCAGTTATAGTTACTGGTGCGGGTGGTTCAATTGGATCAGAGATTTGCAGACAAATCATAAACTTGAAACCAACAAGGTTAATCTTGTATGAAATGAGTGAATCAGCACTCTTTTTTATCGAAAAAGAGCTTTCCAACTCAAATTCTTTGCAAATAGATATATACCCAGTACTAGGTAGTGTTTGTAATGAAGACAGGCTTAATAATATATTTAAACATTTTAAGATTGATACTGTCTATCATGCGGCTGCATATAAACACGTTCCTATGGTTGAATTTAATAATACTGAAGGAGTTAACAATAACGTCTTTGGAACGCTGAGCTGCGCTAAAGCAGCCATTGATAGCGACGTTGAAACCTTTGTACTAATTTCTACAGACAAAGCAGTTCATCCTACTAACACTATGGGAGCAACGAAGAGATGTGCTGAATTAGTTTTACAGGCTCTTTCAGGGAAACAAAAAAGCACAAAATTCACGATAGTAAGATTTGGAAATGTGCTTAATTCTAGTGGATCCGTAATTCCTTTGTTTAAGAGCCAGATTAAAGATGGTGGCCCGGTCACAGTTACAGATAAAAGTATCACCCGTTACTTTATGATGATATCTGAGGCGGTAGAATTAGTAATTCAAGCAGGCGCTATGGGAGAGGGTGGTGATGTGCTTGTTCTCGATATGGGTAAGCCCATAGAAATCAATTCTTTGGCAAAAAAAATGATTAAATTAAGCGGTTTAGAATTAAAAGATGAATCAAACCCTGACGGTGATATTGAAATCATATATACAGGCTTAAGGCCTGGCGAGAAACTCTTTGAGGAGCTTCTAATTGGTGATAATACTAGCGAAACTGATAATAAGCTTATCATGCGAGCTAGAGAAGATATGCTACCATTGGATGAGTTAATGCCAATTCTAGAAAGCCTTAAAGAGGAAGTTAAAAGTGGTAATAATGAAAAAATTCGAAAATTATTATTACAACTTGTCCCGACTTTTAAGCCACAAAGTAAAATTGTAGATGTCTTATATAAAAAAATCTAAATTTCACCGTTTGCAAAATCAATAAATTTTTTTATACAAAAAAATACTATCTAAGCACATATACATTTTGTCAATAAGTAGTGGAATAGCTGTGCGATCTAAGTTCAAATTAACTGAAAGATCTCGGAGAAATTTTGGATGTCTTTCTTTACATTTACTTTTGACCAATCCTGATCTCGACCATATCCGTAGCGTGCCAAAATAAAGGGTAATTGATTGAGGTTTGCAGATAAGCCATCATTAACAGTATCTCCAACAAAAAATGCATTGTTAAAGTTATTATTTTTTAAAATTTCTTGAATCATTTTGTCTTTATTTCTTATTTGGTTATAGCCATCACTACATTCGATAGAGGTAAAATATTTCTGCCAGTCAAAATGATTAATTAATTTAATAGTAGGCGCATATCTTTTATTAGTAGCAACTGCCATTGATATTCCTTTTGAACTTAACTTTTTTAAAGTTTCAATTACACCGGGGTAAGGTTGGGTATTTTTAATTGCGTGTTCATCATGCATCTCAATGAATAGTTTTACAAATTCATCTAATTGATCTTGATGGTTTGGGCCTAATATTTCAGATGCAGTATCACGGAGCGGGGGACCTATTAAAATATTCTTGGCATAATTAATTCTTTCAGGCGAAAGATAATTTGTTATGCTTTGAAAACACTGATAAATAGTAATTTCAGAGTCAACTAATGTGCCATCAAAATCAAAAATAATGGCTTTACTCAAAGATGGATCCAACCGTCGTTTTTGATACTTTGTTCAATACTTTCAAGTGTCTTTGCGTTCCAAAATGCATCCTCATTTGATAACTTGGGAACTATATCCGAACTAATAACTTTATTAAAATGATTAATCTCTAAAATAAAGTGGTTAGCTGCTGGCACAC
>Ga0209533_1000373_pt1 | contig 43199 bp, 43 predicted proteins | sample COG_04_FD_184748 | JGI IMG/M metagenome (GOLD analysis project Ga0209533, IMG submission 184748) | Pelagic Microbial community sample from North Sea - COGITO 998_met_04 (SPAdes) (version 2) | ecosystem: Environmental > Aquatic > Marine > Neritic zone/Coastal water | place: Helgoland, sampling...
GGGGGGGGGATTCTGATATTTTCAAATTCATTTTCGTTTTTTAAAAATAAAAATCTTGAACTTTTAAAAAAATCACTTTTTATGACCATAAACTTACTATTTAAAATAGATAAAAAATGCATCATATAATGGTATATAATAATAAAATATAGATTTATGCAAAATCTTCATTCCATTTTTTTTCACCTCGACATACTCTTAAAATTGCTTCATTTTTTATATCTTTATTATCTTTCAATTTTGAGTGTTCAAAATCTATAATCCAAACTTCGTCATTTGAATCCTCTACAAAATTATACCCTGTTAGATCTGGATACTCGATTCCATTTGCAATAAGTTTCTTTATGATTGTAGATATAGATTTGAATACATTATTCGGAACATCCTTTGCATTCTCGCCATATACATCTGATACATTCATGATACCAACACGCGCCATTGCCATTGTACGTGTCTCTTTACAATAGTCTAATATCTCCGGTACTCGTACGATATTAAGTCCATATACATGTGTTTGCATATTGAACTCATGTATATCTACATTTTGTTTGACATAATATTTATCTGGGTATTTAATATATTTTTCCATTGAAGATGACATTTTAGATATATCAATTTATATATCTAAAATAGATATATAAATCAATTTTATATCAATCCGAATAGATGAATTGATTTATAAAATTGATTTATATATCAATTTATATATATACTAATTATATAAATGATTGTTAACGATATGTGTAATAAATATAAAACAACAAATAATCTAGATTTTTGGAATGTGTCAATAGACACAACAAATACAGATACAAATATTAAACTAAAAGAATATACAGATGATTCAAATAATGAAATTAAAAAACGATTAAATATTACAAGCAACAGAGATAAAAGATTAGAGTATAATAGAAATATGGCAGAAGATGTAAAAAAGAATTATAGATATAGTAGATAAATATGCATAATTTTTTATACTAAAAATTGATTTATATAAATATTAATAATTATTAATAATTATATAAATATGGATCTAAATAATGGATATATATATATAAGACGTCATATATATTATGAAAATGATAAAATATGTAAATTAGGTAAATCTAAAAATATACCTGATAGAGATAATGGTTATGCGACTGGTGAATATAGAAGAGGTAAATTTGGATTAGTTATAGAAATATCAAATAATCAAATATTTGATGATACATATGTCGAAAAATTATTACAAAGATATTTTAAAATTTATCACTCTAAAATGGATGGCGGTAGTGAATTTTATCAAAATAAAATAATTAATGAAATAGTGCCATTTTTATCTAATACCTCAATTAAGTTTAAAGTATTATCAGAGGAAGAAATAAATAATCTAATTCATCAAGAAAGAATTAGAAAATTAAAAGAATTGCTTAAAAGATATTTTCATAATAGACAATCAAAAGAAAATAGATTGCGTAATAAATTACAAGAAATTTATCTTGTTGAAATTATTAATCATTTAAATACGTATAAAAAAGTATTTTTGAAAGCACCAACTGGATTTGGTAAAACTCATATATATTATAAAACGATTCTACGGATGAAATTTAACAGAATTTTATTTTTAACTCCAAGAATTTTACTAAATCAACAAATTGTTGAAGAAAAATATTCATCTTATATCAAAGATGATAAATATAAAATTATTCATTTTAGTGATTTAGATAATTCAAGTAAGGAAGAAAATATAAAAATGCATTCAAAAAATAATAGAAAAATTATTATGACAAGTTGTTATCAAAGTGGTAATAGATTATTAGAATATATTAAAAAATATAATTTTTTATTTGATCTAATTATTTTTGATGAAGCACATTTTATAACATCATGGGCAGAAAATATATCAGAATTTTTAACTAATAATAATATTTGTAATTATAGATTATTTGGTTCAGCAACACCAACAGATGATATTGAATTACTGCCATTAGTATATGGCAAAGTGATTGAAAAAGTAAAAGTATATGAGTTAATTAATCAAGATATATTATGTAATATTGAAACAATTGTTAAACAATTAAATGATAAGAAATCAGAATATCATAATTTGAAGGATTTAATTGTTGAATCAATGACAAAATATAAAAAGAAAAAAGGAATTATATATGTGAATGATTGTAAAAATGCAGAAAATTTATACAAGTTATTACAGAAACAAGATAAATTAAATGTATATATTTATGTTTCAAAAAATATAGAAGTAGAAAATGATAGTAATACAGATATAAAAACATTTGAAAAAGATAAAGAACAATGTATTATTATTTGTGTTGGTAAAATTGGATATGGATATGATAATGACTATATTGATTTTATTTGTTTGGGTGATCCAAGACAATCAGATATTGATATAAGACAAATTATAGGTAGAGGATTAAGATGGAAAAAAGATGTATATCCAAATAAATTATTACATTTATTAGTACCATTGTATAGAGATGAATTTGGCAATTGTGCTAAAAACGAACATCTAAAAAAATATTTGGATTATATAATTGGTGAATGTGGTAAAGATATTATATTTAAGAGCAATGGAAATGCTGTAGTAGGTAATGGAACGCAAATTCCAAAAGAAGGTGATGATTACGATGGTGAAAATATACCAACTGAAATATTGAATGAATATTGTACTACTGGTTATAATAAATATACAGATTTTTTGAAATTTTTAAAGAGTAATAAAATATATGATGAAATATCATATAATAAATTAAAGGAGAAACAAAATTGGATTGTAGATTTAGGTGGATTACAAACTAAATATAAAAATTTTTGTTTCAGAAATATTCATCCAAATAATATAAATTATTATTGGAATAAAAAAGAAGCACATGAAGCATATAAAATATGTAATAATAAATTAAATATTGAACTTGGTAAAGAAAAATATAGGAGATTAGATTCTCGATATAAATTAAATAAAATAAATGAATTAGATAAAAAAATACCAATCATTAATTTTGATTTATATTATCCAAAAGATTAAATATCAATAGATTTTGATTTATCAGATTTATAAGATTTTGATTTATCAGATTTTGATTTATCAGATTTTGATTTATCAGATTTTGATTTTTTTTTTGGAACTTCTTTTATTTCTTCTTCTTCTTCTTCTGAATCTGATTGTATTAATTTATCAATATTAAAACTATTAGGATTTCCATAATCATCCAATGAATTTAAAAAAGCTGTTTGAATAGTATCTTCATTTTGTTGTATCATCATATTTAATTCTTCGTCTAATCTATCTAAATTATTTAATGTTTGTTCCATTTTATTTTGATAATCTAATGGAGGAATTGGAATATTAAATTTTGATAATGTTTTTGCATCCATATGAACTTGTCCACATCCTTTAGTATATTTAAAAATACTATCTTGTATTAATAATAAATAATTATATACATATTTTTCTGTTAAAATTAATATATTATTACTTTGAATACTAATACAATCAGAACCCCATATTTTTGTTTTATATTTTGATATTAATCCAGCACTTCCAGATGTCGCACATATAATTGTATTTTCTTCCATATTATATTCATTATGATATCCAATTGGTTTTTTTCCACTACCAATTACTGGATATTCACCATCAATAAAATTTGCACTTGTTAAAGCAGTTCCGTTTTTAAATTTACATACTTCTCCTAATTTCATTACTTTATTAATACCTTTATTTGTAGCTCCTTTAATCATTGCTTCCATATACATTTTACGATTCATTTGATTTGATTCAATCCCAATTTTAAGATTTTTTTTGCTATTTTCAAGAGCAATTATATTTTGAATAATTTTAGATTGCTCTTCTAAAGTTGGAATAGGTATTTTCATTCTATTGAAATTCTTTTGGTCTAATGATTTGTTACATGTACCTTTTTCATATTCATTTTCAATATGACTTTTTATTGATTTTAAATAATAATAAAAGTATTTATAATTTAATTTATTTATATATTTACTCTTAATTACTAATCTACATAATAAATTAGTATAAGAACATATTCCATTATAATATTTTATTTTTGTTTCATATGGTCCTGAACTAGTACCACTAGATGTTGTAGCAATAAATATATTTTCTCCATTAATCAAATATTCATTATCAATATCATTACTTAATTTATTTTTTTCAGATATTGATATAACTGTATATTTCCCTCTATCATCTTCTTCAATTTTACCACTTGCTAATTTACCTTTTTCTAATGTAAAAACATTATTAAAATCAACCCATTCAAATTTATTTATTTTTGAAGTTAAACTTTCAATATATTTATCTTTTAAGTAATCACGAAGAAACCACGAGAAATTAGTTTCTAATTCTATATCATCTATTGATATAGTTGTTATTTTAGATAATTTATTACAATCTTTATTTGCTTGGATAAAATTTATTGCTTTAGTTCCTTTTTTATCTTTTTCAAAAATTAACGCACAAGTTTTTACACCAGCATGTGTAAAAACACCACCAGGGAAAAGAATAATATCCGTTATATTTAGTTCTTTCATAAAATGTTTTCGTGCATCTTTATTTGATGATCCAAAAAATAATTCACCATAAGGAAGAATAATTAAACATAATCCATTTTCTTCTAATTTAAATATATCTAATTCTAAAAATTGAATCGGAGGACTATTATTTTTTAAATCATATACATCATCTAATTTAATTTTATTAGCTTTAGTAAATTCATCTGATTTAAAATTTTCTTTAATTTGGTCGAATTTTTTATCAGTTTGAAAAGGTGGATTAGTTAATACAAAATGATGTTTATTTGAATTAATATGTGTTAGACTACTCTCGCACGTCACATCATGTGGAAACTTTTTTAATGTTAAAATTAAATTCATTAAACCATATTGAAATGTTGTTGATTTAACTTCTCCTCCAGATAATAATATTCTATTACCATATTTTTCTTTGAATAAATTATAACCTGTAACTAACCATCCACCTGTTCCCATACAAGAATCATAAATTTTTATATTTTCATTTTTATCTAATTTCTTTATAATTTCATTAACTCTATCTTCTTTGTAATTAAATATTAATTTCATTAACTTTCTTGGTGTAAAAAATTGACCTAATTTAGAACCTTTCTTAACATAACCATTTATAATATGTTCGTATATTTCACCAATAACATCTTCATTTTGTTCTATTTCTTTTATATTTAATGGTATGATTACTTCATTTAATAATCCTTGAATTGTAGGAGCTTTTTTTGCTTTTATAAAATTATTTTCAGTAAATATTTGACCTGTTATAGGATGCGTTTTTAATATTTCACCCATTTGTCTAATAATATCAGTAGATTCTGTCATTTTTCTAATAGCATCTAATGGTTGAATTGCTAATAATTTTAAATCTTTGAAATAACTTAATATTTCAGTTAATTCTTTATCATCATATAAATCTTTATAATGTTTTTTATTTAATAAATCTATTTTTCCATCTTCCTCTTTATCAGAAATAATTGGTTGAATAGATTTAATGAATAGAAAATTCATAATATCATTTAATGCATCTTCACCCTCTATATTTTCAGAGTTATATAAATAGTTATGACCTTTGTCAATCATCTTTAATATATTCTTTTTTCCTTCACTTTTAACTTTATTATCTTCTTTTTCTAATTCAATCAAAATTTCATTATCAGGTAATCTTAAATATGAGTAATCTACTTCATCTTTTACTTCGTCTTTTTTAACTGGTTTCTTTCTTCTTGATTTAGGTTTAGTAGTTTGTTTTTCTTCTTCCGTATCACTATCAATATTTTTATATGATATAATTATATTTTTATTTTCTTCTTTAATTATTTTTGATACTTGTTTTGAAACAGCATCATTTATTATATCTTTGAGTGGTTTATCTTTAAGGATACATGGAATCTTCTTATTAGCATGTCTATCATAATGACTTTTTTGGTCAAACTCCATCTTACAGTCCTGACATACATAACTTTTTCCCATTTTATTTTATATATAATATATTTGATGAAATAATCTTTAAATCAATTTTTTCTATTTTTACTAAAGTATTTTTTAACCCGTAAATAGGTTAATTTGGGTTAAAAAATATATAAAATCAATGATGTTTAATAAATAACTTTTTTCCAATTCAATAATAACTTCATGCTTAGCGAATCTTAAATACGAATAATCTATTATTTTTTGGCACCGAATAAATTAATAAAAAAAAGAAGATAATAAATTATATTTTCTTCTTTTTTACTGCATATGATTTATCATCTAATTTTCTCTTATTTGGATTTTCATATTCAGTAATTTGAGATATTATATGAGAATATTTTTTAATAATTAAGTTACTTAATTCAGAAAATATATTCTCTTTCTCTTCCTCTTTCTCTTCCTCTTTCTCTTCCTCTTTCTCTTCCTCTTTCTCTTCCTCTTTCTCTTCCTCTTTTTCTTCCTCTTTCTCTTCCTCTTTTTCTTCCTCTTTTTTTAACCAACCACCAATACTGCTAAAGTATTCTACTTCCGAATCATAGTCTGTATACGACATTACTTAAAATTATCATTTTATATTTAATAATATTTAAATTAAATAGAATAAGTAATTTCAATTTTTTTGAAATTACTTAAAGATATATTTATTATATATAATAGTTAAAAAAATACTAGAGATTACTAAACAAATCTCTATTAATAGATTTTAATATTATTATTTAATATTATTAAAATTAATTAATAATTCTATAATCTGGAAATTTAACATCAAAATAAAAATAATAATTATATATATGTACACTTATAAAATTAATTATACTCAATTAGGCGGATTAGTTCAAAATGATATTGAAATTGGTAAATCAGTTATTATTCATGGTTTGATAAATGGGACTCAATATAATAACGAGATAGGTACAATAGATGGAATAATAACTGATAAAGGTAGATTACCTGTTAAAATAAATTCTTTAGAAAAAACCATTGTTTTAAGGCCTGAAAATTTAACAACAGAACATGAAATGAAAGATTTTATGGTTAGAGATATAATAGAATTACATCGTACTGCATTTGAAAAATTAGAATTACCTTCATTAATTCATGCATCTAAAAAATTTAATGATTTGGAAACACGTCTTTCTGCAAATGGAACTGGAATATTTACTAAAGCATCTTACAAAGCAAGAGAAGAAATATATTTTGATCTATCATTAGATTTATACAATTTTAGTAATATAAATAGTGAATTAGCTGATAAAAGTAAAAGTCCTTCTCTAAAAAGTACTTTTTTTTATAACCAAAAAAATTATGGAAAGACACATAATTATAATGGTGATTCGCAATTATATCCAGTATTAGGATTAATAAATCACTCTGATGATCCGAATTGTATTATAACATTTACGACTTTTTCTGAACATTCTATAAATTCTAAAGCCCAGGTAGGCACATTAATAGCATTAAAAGATATTTCTCCTGATGATGAGTTATTAGTACATTATGGACCTGATTTTCCTAATATATATGATGATATTAAACAAAAGATGGATGAACAAAGTATTGAAATAAAAGAATCTTTTACTAATATGAAGTTAAAATCACCTAAGATATTAGAAATATTAGTAGAACAGTTAGAACAATTTAACGTGATAACAGGATATGAATTTATTAATAGTGATCTATATAGTGTCATATTTATATACTTATTAAATTTAGATAAGCCGTTAGAAACAATAGTAACATATTTAGGCCAATTAAATTCTTATCAATTATATCAATCATATTTATTATTAAATCATAAAAAAGATATACCAATGATACAAGAATTACTAAGTAATGAAATATTCGATGACTGTAAATTATTACAAGAACAAATAAAAAAATATTATGTAGATCCGTTTGTTGATGATATTATGACGATATTTCAATATATATATGAGAATATATAAAATTGGTGCCAATAAAGATTCAAGTGTTGAATTTTCCTAATAAAAAAATACGCGAGTTTAATTAAAATTTATTATTTTGTTTACGTAAATATAAATGATATAATGGTAATGTTTTTATACGATTCCATTTAATCTCTTCAATATCTACTTTATTTTTTTTATAAAAACAAGAAAATATATTACAAAACATTACTAATAATATATATTTTAAATAATATATTATTAATAAATATATTATCCAAATTGTTAAATCAGTAAAATAATTTACATTTAAAGAGAATGATCAATATGACGATCTAATATATAATGATGATAAATAATATTTAGATGATAATATAATATATAATGATGATAAATAATATTTAGATGATAATATAATATATATGTTTTTCTATATATTTTATTAACAGACAAGTAGATATCCATAATTAACCAAGAATTTAATTTTTTTACTTTTACGCATAAGAATAATGCTAAGTTCTGTTTTATCAATAGAATAATTAACTTGTTGCTTTAGTTGTCTCCTGCTAATTTCATTTATGATATGTCCATTTACTTCTAAAAGGATGTCACCATTTTTGATTCCTGCGTTATGAGCAGGACTCTGATTCACAATTGTATTTACTTCATGGATTGGTGGAATAGAACCATCTATAACTTTAGTTCCAATACCAATACCAATACAGTGTATAGAAGCACAATCATTACAAATCGGATAATATGGAATACCTAATGAGTTTTCGCATGGATTAGTGCAAATTACACAAACATTCATAATCCATAAAAGAATTAAATTAATAACTTACTAATATAATGTAGTAAATATATTCTTTTATGTTATAATAAAAATCTTTATAATATTAATGTTCTTAATTGGTATACTACTTGTATCAATTATATTTTCAATACAACCATTTTTAAAAAAGAATTTAATGAATGATTTTACAATAGATGAATATACAGTATATAGTTCTCTAATTGCATTAATAATATTTTTTATAGGATCACTTTATAAAGGTTTAGATTTCAAAAGTTTAAAAGATAAAAGTGCATTATCATATGCAATATTGATATTTATTTCTTTACTGACGTTATCTTATTCATATATATTAAATATGTTATTAAAAGAATATAATGTTGGAGACGTAATGCCATATATTCGCTGTGGTGAAATGATTTGGATTCTTTTAATAACTGGAATGATAGATTTTCAAGATCTAACCTATAAAAAATTTTTAGGAGTTCTCCTAGTTATATGTGGCATTTATACATCGTCTATGCAATAATATTAAATATTTTCGTAAAAATATTTAATATTCTAATTTATTTTATTGTTAACTTAAATGTCATCTTAACAATGAGTTCCGATTCGAAAGTTTCTGTTTTAATATTATCATTTAATTTAAGATGGCTTATACCATCTTTATGATCACTTTCAATGTCATCCATAATTAATTTTTTTTTAATTCCTGCGAACATTTTTAAAGTATCTAATGTTGAACTTTCAATATGATATAATTCCTCTAATGTACCTCTATCTGGAATAATCATTTCTTTACATTTAGAAATAACAGCACATCTATCATATATGATATCATCTTCTCCTCCCCAACCCCATAATTGATTCGGAAATCCATTAATTTTTTTTAATAATTTGATAGAGAATGCAGTTACACCTCCAAAGTATGTATAATGTGAATATTTTTTACCCTTATTGCCTATATGTATTGGAATATCAGAAGTATAAAAATAATATGGTAAAAGATCATCAGATGGAATTAAATCAACATCGTGAAAAATGATATTATTATAGCCTTCTTTTTCTGCAAGTAAAACTCCTAAATTGCATAATTGTCCTCTATTAAATTTATCATTATTATTTGTTTGTTCTATTATAAATATTTTATAAGTATAGTCTTTTAATAATGTTTTTTTGGAAGTCCAGAATTTAATAAATGTATCTAATTGGTCTTTTCTATTTTGTATTTTATTATCTCGATATGGTACTATTATAGCAGTTTTTATATTTTTATCAGTATTTTTCCAATCAATTGATACTTCTTTTCTTTCTATAATCTTTCTATTTTTTTTATATATCCAATATTTTTTATTATTTTCTTCATGTGTAAATTGTTTATTGCTGATTTTTTTAAATATATTTTCCATATAATCAAATATATATGATTTAGTAAAATACTTTTCACAAAATTTAGTAGCATTTTTAACTATATTTTTACAGGTATCATCATTTAATTTACACCATTTGATAATATCTGCTAAATCACTTAAATCAGATTTAATAGGCACATAATGTTCATATGGGACTAATAAATGTTCAAACCATAACATATATTTTGATTCTACTTTTAATATAACAGAATTTCTACTTAACATATAAGATAATCTATATGCTGCGGAATTACCTTCTATATAAATTAAATATTTGAATTTTATTTGTGTTTCATGATCTATAAAATTAACTAGTTCTACTCCTTTGTCTCTTAATATTTTTTTTTTTTGAAATTTTAAAACACCATTTTCTGCACGATTCCTACTTGAAAATCGTATAATACCTGCATCCAAGAAAGGTACATTATCTATTGTATTTTTTTCATTATACTTGTTATTTTTTTTCCAATCATTATTAATTTTAGTTATATGTAATCTAGGATTTTTATATAAATCAGTACTACATCCTGTAGCAGTGCCTCTAAAAAAAGCAGTATTTACCTTATCATCCCAATTTGGTTCATCTGTCTTTAAATACTTGTTTTCGCATCCATTGACAAAATATTTTTGTGTAATAAAATTCCATTCATCAGATGAAGGGATTGGTATATCCGCATATTCATCTCGAGTAGATTGTGATAATATAGGAGTAAAATAATAATATTTACCTATATCCAAGTTATGTTTTTTACCTACAATTCCTTCAAATGGGTGTGTTCTATCTTTTTTTAAAAAAGGCAAATCTTTTTTATTAATAAAAAAAACGACGTCTGGTACTTTTCTATTTTCACATGTTTGTTCTATTAAATTTTTTAATTCAACCCAATATGTATCATTAACATATGGCTTACCACTACCTTTCTCTGTAAAAATTAAACACCCCATTGCGGACCATTTTGACTTGTCATTATCTGAATAAAATTTCTTTTTTATAGGATACATCTTATTTTTATGATCAAAATATTCTTTAGTTGATTTATATTTATCTTCTAATTTTATTACATTGTGCCAATCATTGCGAAAATTTAAATTATTAAATGGTAGAAATTTACTTAATTTATTGTCTTTAATTTCAATATAAATGCCATTGCCTATTAAATAAAATAAATAATCTAATGTTGCTTTTATTGTATCTTTATAAAAAAATCTATACACGTCAGAATTGAGTTTATCATCAACAATCTCTTGAAATGATGTTTTAAATTTAGTCCCATTGAATTCATTGATTTTAACTTGTGTCAATTCTTTTTCATTGATAATTAATGGATAAACAGTATTAATATCTTGTTTTGCATACTTAATATTTTTTTTACATTCAATCCTATCATTATATACTTCTTTATTATTCTGCATTTATAATTAATAGAGATATTTTTTTAGAATATAATTAATTTCTTTACTTATATATAAGTACCACTCACTAAAAACAATAAACATGTTTTTATAATGCCTATTTGTATATACATATTACGAATATACACGTAGACATCCAAATATATATTTATACCCTCTCTTTATTATTCTACATATATAATTAATATCTTCAAATAAAAAAAAATATATATAGATATTTTTTTTCTTTTTCATATATAAGTACCAACTACTGAAAACAATAAACATGTTTTTATATTAAATAAATAATAATTATAATCAAATAATTATTATTTATTTAACAGATTCTATCTAGTTTATATAATAAAAAATGTTAAATTTTATGAAGAACCCTCGAAAATAATAGGTAAAAAGAGAAGTTTTATCTGATACAAAAATAGATTGTGATGATTCTGAAATGTCAAAATAAATATTTTGGTAATTTTTATTATATTGAAACAAAAATTGAAATATTTTATTATATTGAAACAAAAATTGAAATATTTTATTTATAAATGATATTATAATATATATTATAGCATCATTTATAATGCCTGTTTTGGGTACGTATTACGGTAATAGTGAGAATCAAATATTAGAGTTCAAAGAATTCTACTTGAAAATACAACCAGACGAGTACTTAGACGACGACATTATATATGATATAATAAAAACGGGTAAATGGCACAATGGTTTAGATAAATTAATTTTAGATAATATTAAATATTATCTAAAAATATATATTCCAAAATATATATCATGTTATTTTAATTCTCAAAGTAATGGGAAATTAATAATAGGTATAAACGATAGTGGTGAAATAACTGGTATTCCATATAGAGGCAATATAGATGTTGATTATATTCGATCATATATAACAGAACTAATACCTCGATATACGCGAGGTACAAAAACAATACATTCCAAAATTAAAATTAGTATTGAAAAGTTAGATGTTTCAATTGATTTTTTAGAAGATCCAGTTAATAAACTTATTAACATAATGCATAATAAGTTATATATGTATAAGAGTAAATTTAGTAAATATAATAATGCAAAGAAGATATGGATAACCAAATTATCTAAATATTGTGTAAAGATATTTAATGTTATAAATGATTCTATATTAAGAGGAGAACTAATCCAATTTATTAAAAAAAATAATGGTAATGCAAATATAATAAAACATCTTGAGAATACACAAGAAATACCAGTTACATTAAATGAAGAGTTTTATATAAGAATGAAAGACAAGACTGATTTAATATACTGGGCTACAAGTTTTAAGGATTATCATATTGGTAAGATTCAAAAAATACGGCCATCGTGTGATTTACTACCAAGTTTAATAAATAGTTCCATTATTTTGAGTAAAATTTCAGATATGAGATATAAGTTAATTAATGCAAATAAAGATATAAATTATTATCTTATAATTATAGATATTCTAGGAAAAGAAAATAGTAAAGATATTCAATTTAGATTACCTAAGTCAGATATATGGTATAAAAGAACAAGAGTATGTTTGAATTCAGGGCCTGGATGTATTTAATTTATAAACTATATTTAATATAATTCTATTAAATATTCTTTATGGTGTGTTTTAGGAAACATGTCATATTCTTGTATCATTCGATAATCGTAATCAAATAATTCTAAATCTCTTTCTAATGTTTTTAAACAACATGATAAATATAAAATTTGTTTCACATTTCCAGATGTTTTTAATTTATTAAGTTTTTGTATAACTGTTTCATATAATCCACGTCTTGGTGGATTAATAAAAATAACAATATCTTCATCTGTGATAATTTCATTGTTATCTGTAATAACAGCTTCAACTGAGTTACATATAAAATTACAATTGTTAATATTATTTTTAATAGCATTATGTTCCGCGACGTTAATTGCATTTTGATTTATTTCAATACCAATACATTTTTTATAATATTCAGACATAATAATTGAAACTACTCCTACACCACAATAGAGGTCAAATAATATATAATCTTTATTTTTAATTAATTTCTCTATAATATTTCGGTACATTATATTTAACATATTATTATTTGTTTGAAAAAATGATCCTGCCTTTATTCCAATATTTTTATCACACACGTTATAGTAAATATGTGAAGTTCCTGCAAATAATTTAAATTCAGATCTAAAATCATTTTTATTTTTATTTTCAATTTGATAATACATGGAACTGATATTGTAATTAGATATATTCCAAAAATTTAATATTTTAATAATATCTTCGTTATACTCATGAAAATAAAACTCTAACATGAACTGCATTTTTTCATTATGTCTTATTGCAACATGATTAAAACAACCATCATTTGATTCATAATTATAAATGGAATCAATATTATTAACTTTAATCCATAATAATAAATTTCTTGCTATTATTTTTGTTTCTACATTTATTAAATCTATTAATTCTACAGGAATTAATTCTCTACTATTTTTATTTTTATATATACCTATATCGGATTCATTGTTATAATCTGAAAACGTTAATAATATGTTATTTCTAAAAATATTATCCATATTTTATTAATTTAAATAAATAAATATTATTTTATTTAAATTAATTTCAATTTTTATACATATTTACTTGTATTCTTCTCAAATAGTGAAATTGCATGTTGTACAACTTCTACTGTATTTTTATCTTTTTCACCAAGTTTCATTTCAACTCGCGCATCTGCTAAGGCAATTTTAAATGGTGGAATTGTTAGTTTAGGGGCCTTTGATCCTACTACTAAACTAATTACGTCATTTCTAAATCTATTCATTTCTTTCATAATTGGGTTTAATTCCTTCTTAGGAGCATTAGGATCTTTAATTGCCTTGACCTTCGTCTTTTTAACTGGTGCCGCGGATACTTCCTCGACTTGTTCTTCAGTTGTAGATTTCTTTCCTTTGCTGGCTCTAGCCTTTTTAACTGGTGCTGCACTCACTTCTTCAACAGCTGAACTCACTTCTTCTGCAGTCACTATAGATTTTTTAGCTTTACTGGCTCTAACCTTTTTAACTGGAGTTGCAGCGGCTTCTACTACTTCTGGTTCTTCAGTCGCAGCTTTTTTAGCTTTACTTTTTGCTGTTCTCTTTGTTTTGATTGTTACAGCGGCTTGTTCTGTATTCTTAGATTCAATAACATTTTTATCTGTTTCAACGGTTGGCATATTACTTTACTCTATCTACACTGTTATATTTAAGTATATTTACTTGCCTATCTTAAATAGTATTAATCAATTTTAAATGATAATTAAAAGAATATGTGATAAATCTGTATGTGACTAATAGAATTAATTAATAAAAATACATAATTGAGTGGTTTATACATCTTTTAAGATTTAAAATTGATTAATACTATCTATATTGTTTTATTACTTAATAATAAAACAATTATGTTAAATATTATGAAAAATAATACAATCTTTCCAGATTATATTAAATTACAATTATGTAATGAATTTACATCAAAAATAAACAATACAGTGAAACCATATAAAGAAGATGTGTCGGATGCAGTAATTTATTCATTATTAGAAAATAAAAATATTAAATCAAAAAGAAGAAAATCCTTAAAAACATCATTTAAATCGGATGATATTAAAGAACAAATAAAAAATAATATTTGTCCTTTAATATATTCTATGTTAAAACAAGAATATCCATCTAATGTGTATCATATTGAAATTGGAGAACAAATTTTTGATTATATTAAATATGATAATGGAGGATATTTCGAACCACATAGAGATTGGGTTAGAGTTACTAATTCGCAACAAATACAATATACATTAATAATTGGTCTAACTGAAGAACATGCGTGCAATTACGGAGGTAATACAATTATTTGGATTCCAGTTACAGAGCTTAATCTATTAGATTATAAAATGTTAACAGAATCTACAACAGATGATGAAAATTTTAAATTGACATGTAAAAAATATAATTTACCACAAAATCAAGATGATTTGATGATATTATTTAAAATGAATTTATCAGATGAAAAATATATACCAACAAAAATACCTTGTTATATGCAAGGTATTGGATTATTATTTCAATCGGGATTTTTACATAGTGGAGAAGTTTTTTATGAATGGTATAAACCAAAAGAGTTATTAAGTTTAGTTATAAATATAACTGGTATAACAAATACTAATTTACAAATAAATCAATTTGAAAGAAATGATATATTAACCAACAATAACATTAAATTTACATCTTGGATAGATGATACAAGTGATAAATTCATTATGTTTGATGAATTTGAAAGTTGGATGTGTTCTGATGATTCAGAAATAATATTCAAATATAATTTATTACCTTTTCAAATAATTGTATCTAATGGTAATTATAATTATAAAAGTTTTTCCAATAATTATTTAAGATATATTAATTTGTATGAAAATTTAGAAATTAGTAATTCCAATAATATTAATATACTTGATCAAATTAATAAAACTCTTGTCGATATTTATAATAAAACTAAAATTAGTCTTAATAAAAGAGGACGAGAAACTCATATCACATCTGAACTAATTAATGTTACAAATGATGATAATGATATTAAAAAACTAGATGGATTTAGATTTAATGATGATAAAATAAAAAGTTTAACTGAACAAAAAAATAGTATCATTTGCGAAATAACAAATTATTATCTTAATATTGTCAAATTATCAAATAATTGTAAAGTAAAAAGAGTTGAAGAAGTATTAAATACTTGGGAAGAATCTGGATGCAATGATGACGGAGATGAATATGATGAAACAACATATTTAACTTGTCAAATAGATATTAAATTTTGTTTTTTTAAATTAGATTCTAAATCTTCAATAGTGTAAAATCATACTTACAATAAAGATATGTTTATTATATCTAGTTTATAAATTTTAATGTATAAAAATAATACATTAAAAATTAAGTAAAGAACTTTGATAGAGATATGTTTATTATCTCTAGTTTATAATTTTTAATGTATAAAAATAATACATTAAAAATTAAGTAAAAAGAACTCGATAAAGATATGTTTATTATCTCTAGTTTATAAATTTTAATGTATAAAAATAATACATTAAAAATTAAGTAAAGAACTTTGATAGAGATATGTTTATCATCTCTAGTTTATATATTATTAAAAATTAATGTATAAACATTTTATACATTAATTTTTAATAGAACTATTAAATGATATTAACAAATGTATAAATATACATTAAATTTATAAGTAATAGAGATATGTTTTTTATCTCTAGTAGTAATACTTTAATATTATGTACATATTAATGTTTAAGTGTATATTTATATTATGTATATTAAAGCAAAATATAAATGTTGCATTTACTTATATGAATATATTTTACTTATATAATTTAATTTTATATGATCTAATTTATTAATTACTTTAGATGATGATCAACTCATACCATAGATGATTTTTTTAATTTTATGTGATCTAATTTATTAATTACTTTGCATGATGAACAACTTTTCTTATCTCTTTCGGTTATATGAATAGGTAAATTATTAACATTGCAATAAGCAATACCGCTATCTATTGAATAATATATTTTTGTAATTTTAATTTCATTTTGAAGTATCATTAAATTGCATCTGGTACAACATAATGAATCCCCCAATAATCCAAGAGATGGTGATAATTTTGTAACATATAAACAATATGTTTTATTATATTTTAATCTGTCTTGCTTAATATTTCTAATTGCTTGTACTTCTGCATGTGTAGACATACTGTCGGGAACATTTCTACAATTATTTTCTCCATATGATATGATATCGAGATTTTTTGTTAAAATGAAAGCTGCATGGTTTGATTTGTGTCTTGTAGTTTGATTATTATATAATCTCCTATCTCTTAGAGTAGCGGTTAATCCTAATAATTTATCGAATTTCTTCTTGGGAATATTATTAGGATTAACCAGCATTTCCTATTTGTTGGTCTTCATAATTTAATAATATAGTACTTATTTTCAGGTTAAAAGTTTAATAATATAGTACTTATTTTCAGGTTAAAAGATTATCAATTTTTTAAACCGTTACTGATTTCTATATAAAATATATATAATTATTTAGCCATCATATATTCTCTATTAGTTTTATTATTTTCTTTTTCAGAATCATCATTAAATATATAGTCAATTATATCAAAAATCATTTTTATATAATAATTCATTATAATTATATAAAAGATAAATGTTTATGCTTTTTTACTTGTTTTTTTAACTTTCTTACTTGTTTTTTTTGTTGTTTTCTTTGCACCACCAATTTTACTTGTTTTCTTAACTTTCTTACTTGTTTTCTTACTTGTTTTCTTTGAACCACCAATTTTACTTGTTTTCTTAACTTTCTTACTTGTTTTCTTACTTGTTTTCTTTGAACCACCTGATTTACTTGTCTTTCTAACTTTCTTACTTCCCTTTTTAGCTCCTCCTTCCTTTTGTTCTTTTAATAGAACACTTCTTTCTTTTTTCATGTAATTTTCAATGAAAGCTAATTTCTTATTTTTCGCGATAAGTTTCATTACATCTCCTTCTTTCATTTCAGAAGTTGTTTCATCATTATCTTTTTTTTCCTTAATCTCATACTCTCCAGATTCTAATTGTTTACCAGAAATTCTATAAAATTTTTCGCCATTTTTTTCTAAGAATACAAATGATACACCTTTTGTGCCATCTAAAACAGATTCTTTGACAACGGTTTTAATTCCTTTTTTAACCATTGTTAGGTTGCTTTCATGTCTATAAAATACAGAACTCATATATAACTTTAATATATTAAATTTTAATATATTAATTTTTAAATGATTAAATGATATAATATAAATGCTATAATACCTATAATAATGTCGATTAGCAATGGAATATATGCATAATGGTTTTTTTTATATGTATATATGCAAAATAATAAATATAATATCGCGTGAATGGGTCTTAATTCATTCCACCAGATGTCATTGCCGAATACTTCCGCGCCTGTTTTTCTTGAATCTGTTAAATAAATATAAAATTCCATAATACTAAATACTAATGCTAAAAATATAAAATAGTTTGAATACATATTAGAATAAACTTTTGATAAATACATAAATGCGAATCGTGTTGGAATACATAGAAAACTAAATAATAATATTCGTTTATAAAAAGAATTCATATATAAATATAATCATATAATAATTATATATTATTTTATAGATAAAACTCGTCGTCTGCAGGTTTATATAATAAATTATAACATTTTTTTATTAAATATTCTCTATTTCTATATATAGTATATATTCCAAAAAAAGAAATACCTAATACAAGTGCTTTTTTATTTACATTATCTAATAATTTAGATTGTTTAATTGTGGTCTCTGCGACTCCCTCAATAACTCCCTCTACAACTCCACCTGTGACTCCCTCTACAACTCCACCTGCGACGCCCTCAATAACTCCCTCTACAACTCCACCTGCGACGCCCTCAATAACTCCCTCTACAACTCCACCTGCGACGCCCTCTATAACTCCACCTGTGACTCCCTCTATAACTCCCTCTATAATTTTATTTTCACTTGATTCACTCATTTTATATATATTAAATATATATAAAATAATATCTTGTTATAAATTGAAGATGTTAATATATAAAATATTAATATTTACACATCTATTACTATATTTTCAATTTTGAGTATTTTAGTATAATGAAATTTAATATTTGGTAATTCATAATCTTCTTCTTCCATTAAACATCCAATCTGAAATTCATAAATATTATTTTCAATTCCAATATCAAATTCTTCAAGTAATTTAGATATTTTCATTCCCAATCTTTTAATTTTTTGGATTGGTCCAGTCATTGGTGATATTAATAATTTAGCTCCATAACTTATTGTATCAACTTCAATACAATATTTTTCTGATAATTTATTTAAAAGTTCACTTACTAGTATATCAGAATCAATATTATAATAATCCCATACAGTTAATTCAATATCCTTTACTTTATTTATAATTGCAGGCATTGGTTCACTTTGTGCGATTATTCCTAATGCTAAATTTAAAAATGTATTTTTATAATCCTCAATTTTTCTTTTTCCTAAAATATATTTTATTACTTCAATTGTTACCAATCCAGAAACCATACTTGTTGTTGTTGCAATTGCTGGTATAATTTTACCAGCTTTAATTTTCGTATCATAACGATCTGCAATAGGTATCTCATAATTAGTAGCTCTTAAATTAGAGCTAGATGTAATGAAATCAATATGATGATTTGTATCATCGTCCTTTTCAAAATCTATAGAATTAATATTATATTTAGACAAATCTAATATATTTGGAAGTAATGATATATTGGCACGTTCATTAAATGCTTTTTCATTTTCTTTTTCTTCTTTATCATTTGCGGAAATGTTGATATCATCTGATGGTATATAATCAACTGGTTTATAAATACTAATTGTATTTGATAAAATTTCTTCTATGCTAATATCTTCAATATTAATGTTAAACATTTCTGCAATCAATAAACTGGTATGTTTTACATATTCACAATCAATTGTTATAATTGGCACAGGACATCTTTTACCACCACTCCAAAAATTAATTCCAGATGTTGTTTCTGTGTCTACAGGATAGGCATGTAATAGCTGCTTAATCATATTATTATATTTTTCATAAAAACGATTAATTGCAAATTGTACACAATCATTGAAATTACTTACTCTATTTCTCCATAAATATAAAATACTATTAATCATTTCACCTTTTTCATTTGCAGTAATACGATCTAAATAAGATGGGTCTTTTAAGTATTTATTCCAAGCATGAGGATAAGTTGTAAATAGTTCTTCAAACTCGTTCCTTGCCCAATGGATTGTATGTTCTATCGTATTTGGAAAATTCTTAATAGTACATACTGGAAATGATTTTTCTTGTGGATCTTGTGATGCTCCATAATGTTCGGTTACTCGTGGAATAATAGATTGTGTATTACCTTTTGTACCCAAAGTACCAGATTCAAATAATGGTTTATCATTAAATATACATCGTTGATCGACATATAATCTTGCTTGTACATTATCTAATGCATTCGCAACACCATCGATTGAATTAAAAAATTCTGCATTATATACTGATTCGGTTTCTGAACATACTTTATTTTGATGAGATGATACAACGACTGTTGGATTCATAATCATAGTCTCCCTTGCAGCGACTTCAGATTTTAACTTACCAATATCAGAATTTCTAAATAAAAATTGTCTATTTAAATTCGATTTTTCTATAGTATCCATATCAGTAATATAAATCTGAGAATCCATACTTCCAATACCACACATACTAAAGTTTTTCATATGTTCGCATCCAATTGCTCCAGAGCCTACAACAAAATATGATGTACCTCTTATTTTATTTACATTTTCGTCTCCTAAAATCATTCTCATTCCATCATATCTATCGCCGTGCAATGTATAATTAATATTATATGTGTCATCTAAAATATCATAACAATTATAATAATACCATTGGGATGTAGGTGTATATTTTTCTGTAATTCCTTTAATTACTTCTTGTGCAGCATATGATCCAAGAATACTACATACTGGAATAAATTGTCCATTTAACGTAGATGTAAAATGTTTTGTATATTTGTATTCAGATGTAATGTTATTAATATTATTATGCAATTGTTTGAATAAATGATGTAAATCTGTAGCATCAGTATCTAGATTAATAATACTTGGATTATCAAATTGTTCATCAAGCAGTGAATGAATAAATGTAATTTCTTTTTTTTGTTGAATAATTCTTCCGCCAGATGTATATCCATTCCAGTTAATATCTTTTGATTCAACTTGAAATGTGGTACCATTAATAATTTTACTTACTGTAAATGTTTGATTATTTACATCACGAATTCCTTTTACATCCTGTAAAATAAAGATGTCACCTACATATAATTCATGAGGGTCAGAATCAATAGTAATAAATGTTCCATCAGCTGTAATATTTTGAAGAACTGCCAAAGATGGATTTTCTCCATCCACATCTTTACATACAAAATTATTAAAGTCACAAAATACATTTCCCATTAAACCATATGTATTAACCCAAATAAACTTTTTATTTAATTGTCTTACTTTCTCATTAAATGTTAACGCATTTTCATATGATCCATTAATTTGAATATATACGTCATGTTCTTTATGTTGCGAATCCATATTATTAACTGTAAACTTAACATAAGGATTTAATTCAGATAATTTATTTTTAATTACTTCAACAGCAATTTTACCGATGTCATCAGTTGTTGCATAATAATTTGTTGCAAGATCTTCAATATTAATAATACTTGAATCAATTAAATTAATAGAGCTAACGCCGGCTAGAATCAAATTCTTACATAATTCTAGACATGTGCCATCAAACCCTAAAATTAATACTTTTGCATTTGTGAGTGATTTCATTGCAGATTTACCATAAACAGCAATCTGGCGAGAATATAGGTTTTCATCTAGATTCATATTATCTAACATCTTCTTAATATTAATATTAATATTATATATGGATATAGTAAATTTATCAATTTTTTAACAAATTTACTATATAATTAATCGGATGAATTGAATTCTGAACGCTCAATAACAATATATTTATTCTTATTTTTCTCACACCATTTGATACATCTATCAAATGTGTCTGTATGTGCAAAAGTATGTCTTCTATGTGCTATTTTATAATATTGTTGTGCCACTGTTCTATTATTAAATTTAATAATATTATGTAAAGAATAATCTTGCTTATCTCTAAATATAATACATTTTATATTAGATAGATCTTTATCCATATTTTTTATGAATATAATTAATAAAAACTTGATAATATTTATTAAAATTTAATATACATAATTCTTTTCATGTAGTGAGGTTTTATTTGCATTTTCATCTACTTCAAAATGCTGAACATATTTCCCATCTGATGCCATCCCATTACATCTTGCACGTGTTAATAGCATTTTTTGCGCTGCCTCAACATTTGCCGAAAGTCCACCCCATACATTTAATACACTTGCCTGTAAAGCACGCCCATATGAAAAAGTTAATCTCCATGGTTTGGTCGATTCATATTTATTTATTTCATTTAATGCAATCGTAGCATCTTCTTCTGACATACCTCCTGATAAAAATACAACTCCTGGCATACTTACTGGCACTGTCTGTTGAAATGCACTAACTGTATATTTCGCAACTGCCTTTGAATCAAGTTTAACATCTCCTGCTACACCCGGTCTTACCATATTTGGTTTTAGTAGTGTACAATCTAAATCAACATGATGACGAACTAATTCGCTATATACTGCGCTAAGAACATTAACAGATATTTGATAAGATTCTTCTATTGAATGTGTTCCGTCCATTAATATTTCTGGTTCTACAATAGGTACAAGTCCATTATTAATACATATAGATGCATATCTAGCGAGTGTTACAGCATTTTCATGAATTGCTAAATCTGATGGAAGATGTTTTTCTGTATCAATTTTTAAAACTGCACGCCACTTTGCAAATCGTGCACCCTGTTCATAATATTTACGACAGCGAACATCTAAATCATCAATGCCTTGTGTCACTGTTTCATCACTGGTTCCATATAATGGTTTAATACCCATATCTACTTTAATTCCCAGAACAATGTTATTTTTAAGTAATGGTGCAACTAATCGTTCATCAGTAGTAGTTTTATCTGATAGTGTTTCTTCATATAAAATAACACCACTAATATTTTCAGACAGTCCAGGTGTTGTAAATAGTAAATTACGATATGCTATTCTATTTTCATGCGTATTTTCTAAATTAATAGAAGAAAAACGTTTACCAATAGTTCCAGTACTTTCATCTGCAGCTAGAATTCCTTTACCTGGCTGACAAATCTTATTTATTGTTTCAATGAGTTCATTGCGATACATGTTAATAATGAATATATATTTATCTTTATATAGATTTATAATATATTCACACTTATATAAAAAATATTATGATATAGATTATTTTTTGTATCTTACTGCTATACTATGGACTTAATAAGAAGAATAATATATCAAACACATACATAATACATAAAAATAGATTTAAATATTTATAATGATATACAAATAATGTCTTCAGATTATTTGCATACATTAAAAGCAACAATTGCAGGATTATTTGCAGGTGTTCTAGAGTCTGTAGTAGAATATCCATTTGATGTAGTTAAAACACGAATACAAACCATAACAAATGATAATTCATATCAGTGTGCACGTAAAATGTTAAAAGAAGAGGGAATAAAATCTTTTTATTATGGTTATACAGCAAGAATATGGGCATGTGCTGCAAGTGGAGGATTGCTTTTTGGTTCAAATGAATATTTCAAAATGAAACTGAATGTAAATAATGAGAAATTATGTTATAATTTCTTTCTTGCATCTTTTTTAACAGGATGTGTAGAAGCAGTTATATATACTCCATTAGATTTAGTGAAATCAAGAATGCAAATTAAATTATATGGCGATCTTAATTTTAGAGCAAATGCGAATTTAATTTATCAAAAAGAAGGTATTACTGGATTTTATAGAGGGCTTATTTTACCAACAATTTTTAAAGAAGGTATTGGAAATTGTTTCTATTTTGGAACTTACAAAATTGTATCTACCTATCTAAAAAATAATAATATAAATCCATGGATATCAACTATGATCGCTGGCGGTTGTGCTGGATCTATGTACTGGGTAATTTATCCAATTGATACAATTAAAACACTTAAACAAACAGAAAATAAACTTGCACCAAAAAATATGAGTTCACTCAGTTGTGCAATAAATATTATTAAACAAGAGGGATTTTGTAGATTATATAGGGGATATCCCTCAGTGTTAGTAAGAGCTTGGCCAGCAAATGTGACATTATTTTGTGGTTATGAATCTATGAATCAAATATTATGTATTTGATTCAAAAAATCTATTATAATAAATCTATACACATATATTTTCTAGTTTTATTTTAATTTGTGTTTTATCTTGCATTAAAACAGTATATTTATTATCTTTGAATAACTTAACACGTGCTTTTTGTCCATTTAAATGTTCTTTTTTTAAACCTGTTAATTTTACACATGTTCCATTACTTACTACAAAATTATTAATCTTTAATGCTATAATCTGATTATTCAACATGATTCTATATCGATTTATATCTTTACTTATTCCGATAATTTCTCCTATTTGACCATTCAATTCTGGATGATTTACTAAATTTATTACTGTTACATCCACTAATTGTAATATATTTCCATAGTTTATTGACATTACTTTATCATCAATATTTATAATATAATTATCTTTCTTAAGATCATAATCAATAATAACTCCTGTTTTATCATTATATTTATCATTTGACACATTCATTGTTAATATATTAGTATTTATCCTTATAATATCTGGTTTATTCGGATATGGTGCTTTTCTAGGATCTGGTTTATTAATAAATGATGTAAATGTGTATCCATTTATATTTTTATGTACACCATCTCCTGGAGAATTTGCAAATAATTCTCCCTCTTTTGGAAACATATCAAATGGATTACAGCCACCATTGTGTTTTTTAAAAAAATTATTACATACATCATTCGAATTTTGATGCATAGGATGCCCTGTATCATTTATTGCATCTTTTCCAAAACGATCATATATAGATTTCTTCTCTTTATCTGTTAATACAGCATATGCTTCACTGATAATTTTAAATTTATTTTCTGATTCTATATCATCTGGATTTTTATCTGGATGATATTTAAAAGCTAATTTACGATATGCCTTTTTTATTTCATTATCTTTGGCATTTTTAGCAATTCCTAAGATTTCATAATAATCTTCATCCTCAATCATTATATATAATATAATTTTATTCTTAAAATATATTATATATATATGTCCGAAACAATTAAGACAGCAGACATAATTAATAATTATTTATGTTACGAATTGCCAGCTTATAAAGATATAAATGAAGATATAAATGAAATGTATAAAAAGATTGATTTATTAAAAAAAAAACAACTTAAAGAAAGTGTAAAAAATGTAGAAACCATAATGAAAATTAAAATTAAAATAAATCATCTAAATTTAGAATTAGAACAAGTTATAAGAGATACAACTGACAATGTATCATTCGTAGATATAGTTAAAAAAAATACAATTAAATTTAGAGTACTAATTCATATATTCAAAGATGATATTAAACATTTTTTAATCAATAAAAAAACACGCAATTATATAGAACAGATAATATTAGATACTGTAAATTCAGTAATTAATAATCAATTAGATAAATCACCAAGAGTTGCAGATTTTATATTTATGCAAATATTACAAACTTTATGTAAAATATTATCTAAAATTAAATATAAAACTGATAATCTACAGCAGGAAATTCAAAAGATTGAAAATATAATTAAGAAAACTCCAAATTTTGTTGGTGGCTCTAAATCTAGTTCTATTATTAAATATAAAATTAAGTATATCTATTAAATTCTAAAGAATAATAAATTTATTATTCTTTAGAAACGCTATTGGAAAAGATCCTACTGGTCGTCCTGGAACTCATTTCCAATGAGTTCCAATATAAGATTATCCATATACTCATCTCTGTAGGTTTTGTACACTTTGTACTTGGCTATAATGACGTTGATGTTATAGTATACGTCGTCGTCTCCGTGCCATAGCAGTAGTAATACAAATTGATTTAATGGACTGAGATCAGACGTCATGATAGGGATTTTACTGCCGTATGGTAGACTACTGGTAACGTTCATAAGAAGCTGGCAATTTGGCACTCCGCAAAAAGTGCAGTGCCCTGAGTTGGTAGGGGGGGGTATCTGATTTTCGTACAGATGGAGGAAATGATCAATTGATGTCTCTGTAGTTTTTTCTAGCTGGTAAAATTTGTAGAATAGTATATAAAGATCATTATATGACATACCCCCTGTAGGATGGTCTGAAAATATATGATTAAAATCTCCAGTAAGATCGCCCATTATTATGCTTATGAATGAGTAATCATTATAATTAATTATAGTAATAAATAAAAAAATATTTTTTCAATTTTTTAATGATATAAATACTATCATGAGTGGCTAAGATATAGTAAAAATAAGAAGGTTCTAACTGTTAAATAGAGTATGTCATTATTTTTTTAATGATATAAATACATCAACCAGCATTGAAACATGCTCGACATTTTATCCATACGTATAAAACTTATTTTATTTTGTTCATAATGTGTGTTATAAATATTATTAAATATAGAGTCCTTTTTACACAAGTATTGGACAAACTCTGGACAATCCAATAACTTATGAACTTTAAAATAATTCTTTAGACTAGTATTATCCAAATCACGCGAATCTTCTGCATTAAGTATGATGTATATCTCGTCATATATATTATTAAAGTGGTAATAATCATAATATATTTTTTTTATAAGATCTAGAGGTAATCTCTCTCTATTACCTAATCGTCTATTCTTATTATCAATTTTTAGATTATCAAAGAACGGTTGCGACAAATGTGCGCATATATTATATTTTTTTATAAATGCAATCATCGTGTAATAATATTGTAATATTGTAATATATAAAAAAATATTTTCAATTTTTAATAATAAATGAATTGTAAATCAATTTCTATCTTCCAAATGAAGTTGAAGATGATTCAGCTCTAATAATACATGGAGCATAATGTTGTTTAGTTGTTGGACCGATCTGGCTGAAAATCGTCATAATATGTTCAATAACCTTTAATTGGACGGGATTCTTATCATCATCCCTCATTAAACAGACCCTAGCAATTTCATGCATTGCTGTGATTGTAGGATCACTTTTTGGAGGTTCAATCGGGATTGTATGACTAACATCTCCAATCTTTAGTGTTAAATCGCCACGTGGTAGTACCTTGAATGTATATTTTTTCCCAGGTTCTAGACTGCATTCAAGTTTGTCTTTGCTATGTCTACAATTACTTGTTACCGTTACAGGAGTATTTGTTACAGGAGCATATGATGCATAAATGTTTGAGAGTGTTATCTCTACTGTATCAATCGCATCTGAAACAACTGTTTGAGCATTCAGAATATGTTTAATTCCTGATTGCAAAGTATAAGCCTGAAGAAGTGTTCGTCCCATAAGTACATTACGAAATTCACGCGTATCCAATAACCAATCAGGGCCTAACCCGTGTTTAGAATTATGTCTAGGAATGTAAATGAAATGAGTCGGGTCAAATCTTTGGATTAATTTCTTATAATCGAGTATCGTTACTTCTGCAATATCAGAAGGTAATGATATAATACGAACATCTGCATTTGCAAATTCAGTAGGAACATGTGTCCAATTGGACACAGTGCCTATATTCATCCTCATACGGGATACCATTCCTGGATCATTTACCATAGTATAGACCTCATCGCCATATATTGCAGTTTTCTTAGGAGTATCTGTATGTGCAAATAATGTCGTTGTATATTTTCCATTTGGCGTGTGAAGACTAACTTCTACATTTGGAATTATTTTTTCAGGTGAGAGTTCTGGTTCTGCAAGTTCTACGATAATATCATAGAACCCGTCGTAACATTCTTTGGATCTAAAGGTTGTCATCTTTAAAATATGATTGAAATAATAATATAAGATACAATATATGTAAATTTCAATATTTTTGAGATATTGTTATATTCAGGTAGTAAATGATGAATCCATTACGAAATTCACAGGTGGTGGCGGTGGTGGTGGAGGTATGGGGAATTCGTATTGTTTTAATATTGAATCAGGATGTTTGAGACCAAATTCACTTGTGAACCTCATTGATCTTACAAATTCTTTACCATTCTCGGTAAAGTAAATCATATAAATTAAAAATACAATAAATCCAATAATCATCATACATAAAATAATTAGACATATACTCATTCCTGTTAATATAAAAAGTGGTTGTATTTTAGTATCTTCTATTGTTTGAGGTATAGTAGTTTCACCTAGTTTCTCATTTATTGTAGTTTTTAATTGTTCATTTGTTTCTGTCATTCCAATATTTTCTAAAATATAACTTTGTAAAAATATATTTTCTTTTTCAGAATCTATTTTTGCATTAGTTTTACATAATTGTGTTAAATATGGAATATCATCTAATTCATCAATCATCATACATAAACCTTCATTAACCATTCTTATAATTTCTTTTTTAATTTCGTCCATTTAATATTATTAATAAAATAATTCTATAGATTTAATGCTTCAAATCTTGTATTTATATTTCTATTAGGAAGTTTTAAATGCAATTTATTAATTCTTGATACCATTCCAGAAGTCCATGGCCTGGATCTATTAGAAATATTATAATCATTTAATAGATCTGCAATTTCACTAAATGTTAACATATTTGGTTTTGAAAATGTTGTAATTTGTGTATCATCCGCATCATAATAATTAATTGGAACTGTATTCGTTGGTATAATTTTATTAAGTAAAACATTAAGCTGTTTACAATTTACACCACGCCTTGCATGTACAATAAATTCCATAATTGAATGTTCTGTTTTATTTATTTTAAATTTTCTAATACCATTTATTCTTTCTTGTTGGAAACCAAATTTAGCTCGTCCAAATTTCCATCCTTTACTTTTAAGTACAGTATTATTACTTATAATACGATGACTAATTTGATTAGATTCAAATTCAGACTGCGACAATCCAAGACGTAGTCTATGTAAATCAGTATAATGATTTAATTGTAAATTTTCTTCAACAAAATGTAGATGTATATTTTTTGCAGTACATTCTTTCATAAAATCAAGTGCTTGTTGCGTATTTCTTGAAAATCTAGAAATATTATAAAATACAATGTTGCAATTAGAATTTGTATTTAAAATAGATTTCAATTCAGATTGTCTATTAATATTACTAGCAGATACAACTTCTGTAACTGTTTGTTGAATATTCATTCTATTACTATTGCAATATGCAGTGCATACATTGGTTTGATTCTCAATACTAAAATGTTCCCCATTGTATCCTGCTTGGTTAGGGCTTGAGATTCTTGTATAGATAATACTAGTCATTTATATTAAAAGAATAGTTATTATATAGGGGGCGCGATAATCAATTTTTATTCTAATATAAATTGTAGAAATTTATTCTGATCTTTAATAATTATATCAGCCATTTTTTCATAACTCAATTTATTATTCCAATTAATCCAATAATCCTCGTCTGGAAGATCACATAATTTTAATTTTAATTTTTTATTTACAATTATTTCGACATTTCTTAGCCAAATTTTAAATTCCATTTATATATTTATAAATAATAAATATATAAATGATTGAATATTTAAGAAAAGTGATATTCCTTAAATAAATATATGTTCTGAAATGTAATTATTCCTAAACATATTAGAATAATCCAGTGAAAATAAAGTTTAATTCGTTGAAATTTTTCAAATTCATTTGCTATTTGTTGCTTATCACTGTCATCTATTGTATGTAGTCGAGAATGAACACTTAATTTTTTATTCGATCTAGAAATTATATTTCCATATATTATTAGGTCAAATAATGCATCTCTGAAAATTGTATTTTCAATAATATTATTATTATCATTAATGCAATTTTCAAATAATAAATTTTTATAATATTCGCCATTTGGTGATATGGATATTATAAAATTTTTAATAATATCCATTTTTATAATTAAATTAAAATATATTTAAATTCAATTATATTTCAAATTTATTAGTATAGAATAAATAGATTTTACTATTATTGATTGCACTTGTGGTGTATGCCAAAATTTTATAGCTATAAATATAATATAATATTTATAGCTTATAATAATGTTTCCAAATAAAATAGAATTAACGAGAGACAAGTATCCAGCAAAAGAAGATTACAAGTCTGGAGGTCCTGCATCTATTGTTGAAAATAGTAGTTATATAATCCGCCCAGAACCATTATCCTCCTTTAAGAGAGGCTCCAAATTTAGATTATTTGGAGAGAGTATATTAAATTTATATGATTTAGATTTTAGTAAATATACATTAATTTTTAATTCACATCCTGAATGGTATTCATATTTTACACTATCGAAGTTATAAAATTAATAAAATAAAATAATTAGTTCTAATTCATATCACCATATTGGAATAATCCTTGATAAACGATTGAGCCTGTCTCATCTAAAAGCATGCCTTCGCCTTGTTTTTCATCATTGACCCATCCACCAGTATATTCAATAGTACCAGTAGATTCATAATATGAAGAACCAATATTATGTTTTTTACCTTTATTAAATTCTCCTTCATACATTTTATATCCATTTTCATAATATGATATACCTTCGCCCTGAGGCACTGACTCATTAAAAATGCCATCAAAATTAATTGTATTTTGTTCATTATTATAATATGTTTTACCTTGGCCATGATATTTTATAATTCCATTAATAACAATACCATCTCCTTCATATTTTAATTTATTAGATTCATCTTTATATCGTATATATAACTTTGTAATTTTATTATTTTCATAAATAATTTTATCAGTATACCGATTACTATCTAAAAAATTAATATATTCACCATTATATTTACCATTTAACCATGTTATCTGACTAGATAATTCATTATTTATATATTTTTTTTGTATACCATTTAATATACCATTATTATATGGGGAAATGATCATTTCCCCATTTTCCTGATATATTATATTTTCTCCATGTAATTGATAATTTTCATTTGTTCTAATTAAATGAGATGGGATAGATTTAGTATTTTCCCAATTAGATTCAGTTGAATTAAAATAAATTATTCCATCACCCATCAAAACATTATATTCTATATTATTTGTTTTAATTGGATCTATTTTTGGTATTAAATCAATCTTAATCGGGATGGTATTGCCATCAAAAATCATTCTACCAGTTGAAGTAAATACTTTAGTTTTACCAATGATATAATTTATACCACCAACATCTTTTACAATACCTTTACAAAATACTATTCCATTATTATGATAAAAAGTTCCATTTAGTGGTTTATTTTTCTCATTAAATTCACCTTCAAAAGATATAAAATTGTTTGAATATAACTTTCCCTTCTTAAATTTACCGTTTTCAAATATTCCATCAAATAAAATAGATCCAGTTATATCAAATAATGTACCACTCCCGTCTCGTGTTATACCATTAAAATTTCCTTTATATTCTATATTACCATTATTATAATAATCCGTTATATAAGTTGTATTAATGGATCTACCTAATTCCCAATTACTTTCAATCTTTGGTTCTCCATTATAATTATATAGTATACCTGCTCCATGTCTAAAATCATTCAAAAATGTACCTTTATAAAAATCTTTATTTGCATATGTTTCAATGCCTTCGCCATTTTTTTTATTGTTAGAAAATGTTCCTTTATAAGATATGGGGAATGTATCATCTAATTTATCTAATTTATTAGTATATGTTAATATACCATATCCTTCAAGATTATTATTTTGAAAATTACCATGGAATGAAAATAATTCATTCCATAATTTACCATAACCATTAAATTCATCTATATCATTAAGTTTACCCTGATATATATATTTTAATGATTCTTCATCTGTATATGTTAGAGTAGTAAACTCTTGTGTTTTATTAATTAAATTCGATGTTTTTCTGATTGTACTAAACATGGTTATTTTATATATTAAAATTTGATTTATATCAAAGTTTAATATTTTCATTTTTTTTAAATATATAAAATAGTTAAATATCAATCGTATTACCCGTTTCCAAGTATTTACCAATTAAATTATTTTGAGTAGTTTTACTACCACCCTTCTTAATTGTTTTTTTACCTGTTTTACTTGTTTTTGTACTACTTACACTTTCATTCGACGACAGAGACGATGTCTCTTTTTTGAAAATATAATATTTATGTAATTTACTAAATTCTAAACTAGCTTTATTAACACTGTCGTCCATATTATAAAATTCAGCAGAGTTTAAGAAGAAACTTCTACTTTTACTATTTTCTTCTTTAGGTGCAACATTTTCGAAAAAATTACGTTGTTGTTCATATATTGTATTAAATGAATCCGTTTCTACTAAATGCATATTACATTTTTCTTTTAATGAATTTACTAAAAAATTAGTTGTTACTAAAAATTCAGTATTATAAGTTCCCTCATCATTAAAAGTTGCTAGATGAGCATTATATGCTAATCCAGTTTTATCTATATTTTTTTCTTTATAATCATAACTACTTTTAAATTCAAAGAATTTTTTCTTATTACCATCAACACTATATGACGATTGAATATTACCATCCAATTCTTGGAATTTTTTATGAACTTTTTCACCATCAAAAGCTGTAATTATTAAATATCCATCATTTGCTAAAAAGTTATTAATATTCTGACAAAAATTATTCCATGTAATATCATCTTTTAATAAGAAATGAATCATTAATTGGCAATTAAATATATCGAACTTTCTATCATTTAATTTATTAATATCAGAACCGAAAATACTTTCTATTAACGTTTGATTTGCAGATGACATCTTACCAATAGCCTTGCTCTGACTTTGATAATTTAATTCTGTACCAGCATCTGCTATCAAAAACTCCATTTTAGGAAAACTAGGCATTTTTCTTTTAAATGCATTATATCTACTAATTGCACCATCAGTTGATGAATTAATTCCAGATGCATCTGGATCTAGGCCAATATAACTTCCAACTCTGCTATGGAAAAATTTAAGAATATCACCACCTCTCCCGCATCCTAGATCCAATACTGATAGTTTTTTAATTTTATCATTCATTACTTTAGGACTACAATATGTAAAAATCATATTACTTTTAATATAATTATGAAAATTTCTCATAGGAGTACCAAGATTAGAAGTTGTTTGATAATATGCATCTTTTTGTTTTTCAATTGCTACAACTGATGCATCAATTCTATTTTTAATGTCTGCTAACTCTTGGTCATATATTTTTTCATCACCGAGTTTTGACAAATCGTGTATTGTTACATTCTGCTGTATAGAGTTCCATACAGCATCTGCAATAACACTATTATTTCCATATTTCTTTTTAAATTTTAATACAGATTCGGTTTTATCATATCTTGTTCTTAATGGGACCCATCTAAATTCAGGTGATAAATCATTATTATTATTATAATAAAATTCAACGACTGTATTATCTTGTAATAGATCGCCTTCCATATCACGTACTACTCCAGATGAATCACTTATTTTTGCAATATGCAAATTATCATACTTTCTAAACAATACTGGTATTTCGATATTGTTTACTACTTTACCAACATGTAAATTAATAATTTTATAAGTATTTCCTTGAATTGTATTTTCCCCACTATCATCATATACATTCAAATATTTTCCAGTTTGTGGATCTTTCTCAAACTTTATGAAAAAATCTACCGAATTTTTCTCTGGAGGTTTCCATTTATAATTTCTATACTTGGTTTCTTTTAACGATTTAGTATAAATTTGCTGAAGTGGTGTAAAAATTAATCCATCTAAAATATATGGAACTTTAGATGCTTCTAATTTTGTATATGAATTCCATAAAATCTCCGCATATTTAAATATCTCATAATCACCGCCACCTAACACGAAAATAAAATATTTCTGGCACACAACTGTCTCATTCTTTGACGTTTTCAACTGTTTCATTAACATTGATAAATATGCACTAATATCGTCCTTATAATATTTCTCTATTAATTTCATATCAAATTTTCCATTATAAATATTGAATTTAAAATCAAATTTAAAACAATTCCTGATTACATCATTTAATTTATTATAACGTTCGGCCAAACTTGCTGTATTTTGTACATTCTCGCCCTTATAAAATACTATATCAAAAGTTGTATATATATATTTGTTATTAATAGAATTATAAATATACTCCCCATCTAAAATTGTACCATCAAAGTCTTTTACTTCAATGCCTGAATATTTTACCTCCAGATTTGCAAAAATTAAATATAATCGATTATTAGTAATTACACCTAGACATCTATCACCATCTGCTTTATCTGTTACAGAATATTTATTTGGTAAATTATCTACGATATGTACTACTTCTAATGATTGTACTTGTGGCCCATATAATGTCTTTGATACAAAATCTTTATCGTCATATAAAAGATTATTATATACTTTTAAAACATTCTCTTTCTCGTCTCTAGAAACAATATTATTGCTTTGTTCAATTATTTTTTTTACAAATGTTATATAATATAAAATCTTATCCAAATATTCTTTCTCTTTTGCAACACTTAATTTTTTCTTTTTATTAAAATCAATTTCTAATTCATAATTTGGGGTAATCTTTTGTAATTTATTAATATCATTACATTGTTTTACTGAAGTTAAATCTATTCTCAAATCAACTTCTGAATTATTTTCAATTACTACAGATATACGTGATTTCATTCTTAACATAATTGCAATTTTACTTACGTTATCTAATTTAATTAATTCACCTAATTTAGAATTTGATACCTTCTCCTCCTTCGCCAATCTAACTCTTATATTATGCTTATCCAAATTATAGGTATTATCGAAATCTTTCTTTTTATTAATTATTGATAAACCTTCATTATCACTACTTAATAATTTTGATGATAATATTGAAAATATTATATGGTTTTCTCTCTTATGCAACATTGCCATTAAACTATTTATTTTATCGACACCATCAATTGATATTCTGTATGTGTGAAAATTTTTACTATCGTAATTATATGATATATCTAACGTTTCAGTATGTATGATTTTATACTTCTTCTCATCAGCAAATATTTTTAAATATTTTAATATATCTAAAAATTGCTTCATATTTATACTGTTCGTTTTTGTATATCCACCAAACATAATTTCAAACTCGTCATCCCCTACTAAGTTTTTATATATATTTGTAAATTTGTTTAATTCCTCCTTATTAAATAATTCATTTGTCATTATCTATAATGTATATAAATATATATTTTTATATACTTTAAAGTTAGATAATTCAATATTTTGTTATATCTATATATAGCAAAATACATATCTGAATCTAAAAACAGAATATTCGCGATTTACATATTATTAGATGTTATGTTATATTTATTTCATTTTCCGAAACAGTCGATAATGACATATATTTTTAAAATATAAATTTATATTTTAAAAATAGGTTGGCGGATATTATAATTATCATTAAAACAAAATTAAAGTAATCTGTTTTTTGTGGTCTTAAACCCTATATATAAAATCAACGATCGATAGTCTCAATACTTTAAGACAAGACAGGATAGATCGCAGTAGTTCCATCCCATATACGACCTTTTTCGTTTAGGATTGTTTTAGACGATGATATTACATCTTCTAAAACACGTAATTCGTCTTTAGCCTGTTTATATGCATGGCGAGCATTATTCGAGTCATCGAGAGCTTTAATTATTTTGGGACATTCGCATCCATCATGATCGACGTACATGCTCTTCAGACAATTTTTTTTTTGTCTTTTATCTTTTTTATTTTGTTCCTTTCTTTTACGAACAACTATTTGCTGTTTTTCAACAATTCGCAGTAGGTCCAATATATTACGTTCACATTCCCAACATTTGTCTTTAAGTGCTTGATGTTTATCATCGACAACCTTCCAATCTTCTCGTGCTTTAATTATCTCAGGAGAATCATAGTCAGGATGCGCACAATTAATCTTACGCTGTTTCTCACCCAGATCCAGCAGAATCCGATATAATGCTTTTCCATGTAAGATTAATTGTGTGCATTCACGTGCGGAGCGTAAAAAAGAACCAAAATGGACGCTTAAAAACGATTGGTGTGTCGTCATGATTCTTTTCAGAAGCGGGGTATTGTCATAATAGTTTAATGATAGTGTATCTTATATAAGTTTTATTTTTCAATTTTATATATAAACATTCTTTCTACATGTCGAGATGGTGTATCGCATAATTAATTGGATATGTTTTAGATCCACCGAATATGTCCCTCTCATCCTCTTTCTTTTCCTTTTTATTATCATCGTAGACGTCGTCATCATCGTCTTCATCTTCCATGTTTATATCCCCAAATATAGAACTTGATTTTTTAGGAAGAATATCTTCAGATTCATCAATATCGAAATCTTCAGGTTCATCAATATCGAAATTGACAGGTTCGTCATTAAAATAATCAACAAGTTTAATAATAATACCTTTGATATTTAACTTTTGTATGAATTCGTTAATAGTAATTATTGGATGTTTTATATCAGCCAAATGATTTATATCCCCCTTATAACTCTTGGCAGGGGATAAATTGGACCCACCATTTATACTGTATGGTTTAGGGTTATAACCTAAATCATTTTTAAAATGTTGATAGTCCTCTTTAATTTTATCAATTTTTTGTTCATTGAATAAACCTATATTCTGAACAAATTCAGGATGAAGGTAATAAATATATATTCCTTCACGTGTAGACACAGCGTTATAAATAATATTAGATGTTTTTTTTTGTTCTGTAATAAGATATGCGATATCCATTTCAGAAGGTGGAGCAACCGGCCATATGCCATTATAAGGTGGATGAGTATGATAATTAATTATTACATTTTCAGACGATGGTTTTAAAACATATCCCATTATCATACCATCTTCCCCTTTTATAGTAAGAGTACACTTAGTATTATCAATATATCCTGCAAATTCTATTCTATTTCTAATAACATTTTCTGAAGATTCGATATCTACTCCTATATTGGTTATATTCGTAGTAGTAATTCCAAATCTTAATTGTTCTAGATCATGTTTATATTTATTAATTAAACGATATATCTCTTGAGGAGTGTCGTGTATATCAACGATGTTTTGCAAATAATCAAGTTGTCTAGATTTTCTATTTTCTGATTGCACATAATGTGCAATAGATTCCGATTCTTGAGTTAATAAAGTTTGAATATCTGTCATATATATATATTATATTTAATAATTTATAATAAATTATCTTATTTATTATAAATGGAAATAGATAAAACTATTTATGAACCTAAAGTAAAAAATTTTAGTAATTTTATAAAAATAATTGATACATTTTTTATTAATAAAGAATATAAAAATAAACATTTTATTCATAAATTAAAATGTCAAATCTTGACTGAATTGAATCTAGATTTGGATGATAAACGAATTTATGAGATACTATTATCATATCATAAATATAATAATTATATAAATAAATTTGATTCTCTTAAAAATAAATTTGATCAAGAACTATGTACAAATTGTGGTCAAACAGGTGGTTTTTTTTATAATAAATATGATAATAAATTTATGAAATCTCTAACAATAGTTGATTTCTTATTTGATATAATTAATTTAATACCAAATCAGATATTAACTAATAATTTTAATTTTGTTACTATGCCATATGGCATTGCGTCATTATTAATAAATCTATTTAGAGGAGATTATGATTTTGCATTTTACTCATTTTTAGGTATAATACCTGGTGTTGGCGGTGTACTTGCATCATCTGCTAAATTAATTCATAGAATGATTCGTTATATGATTAATAAAAAGAAAGTAGAAAATGTAGAGGATTATTATAAACAAATACAATCCGCTAGACGTGTACATGATTTTGTTAAAGATGAAAATTATGAAAAATTAAAGAATCCATATATTGGTAATTTCGAAAATAATTATAATTATAATGAAATTGAAGATTTATATCTAAAGTAAATGTATATGGAATCTAATATTGATAAATATTCACACAGACTTTCTGTAAAAAATAATATATGTTACGAATCCGCACGTGAAGTGATTGAAAAAAATGTTGCTAAATTAGAAGATAAGAATATATCATTTAATGATATTACTAGAACTGCTTATAAAAAATCTAGAAAAAAAATGCATGACGAATTAACTGGGGGAGATCAAGATTTTTATAAAAAAAAATATTTAAAATATAAAAAAAAATATTTAGATCTTAAAATATAATTCAACTATGTAACTTTATTATATAATATTTTGGATTCAATAAATATATAACCGAAAGATATAGTAAATAAATATTTATTCACTATATCTTTCGGTTGATATCAATTGTCGTCTTCATTTCACTATTATGTGACATGTCATCCCTGAAATTAGCCAGCAGGCACCATGTTCTAAACTTTATAACATGATACCTAATGAATTTACAACAATCTGACCATTTTCATTCGTCATAAAAAGGTTATACTGTAAACAGTATTGAATAACCTTCGCGATGATCTCAGGGGTGGGAGAAGCTGTCTGTGGGATTGGAACCCCTCGTGTCTGAACTCTTGGAACCTTTACCAAACCGCAATTGATCGCGTTGTATGCAGCCTCTACATACCGACAGACGACAATTTTTCCTTCACGGCAAGGTATTGTCGGTAGAAAGTACCGAATCCCACTTAATCTCAACAGATTGTTATTCAGTAAGAATATGTAGAACTCATCTATCAGTTGGAGAAGCAATTTGGGAGGGGCATCTAGATTTTTTTTACCAATCTCATAGATTTTGAACAGTAGGGTCTGTAAACTATCGGAAAGCCGGAGGTGAGTGTTGTATTTCATACGCAATACAATACCAATTCCTTTGTCGGCGTGCAAGTATATCCCTTGATCAATGACAAGACGAATAGATTGTACTACCCCGAGTGGAAGGTTGTGTATATGGCCTACTTTAGATTGGTTAAAATGTGCCATCGTAACTTCTTGACTGACACTCGGTACCTAAATTATATTATATATTTTTAATTTTTAATTTTCAATTTTTTTAATAAATAAAGTAGTATTAAATCAATATATTGTATAAATTAATATGATTTGAAATCCAAAATAAAACAATTGTATATGTTGATCTCTCGGCATACCCGGGCCTACCAAGAGATTTGACCTGATTTAAATCCAAAAAGACCATGTGCATCACAATGTCTCTTGGTTGCCATGATGAGTTGAGAGTTTTCGTGGGCCATTGACATATCAACATTACCCCAGAAGTAGAATTTATTGGTACCGTCGTTGATGGTGTACTCTCCATTTCCCAACTGCTTTAAACGGTTTAGGCGAATAGCCCGCTTTGTAGCTTCCAAAAACAGGCAGCGGATCTCTACATCTCCGCATGGTCCAACTACAAAAAGATGACACGCATGACAGTGTCTCTTGGTTGCCATGATGAGTTCAGGGTTTTTGTCGGCCATTGACATATCAACACTTCCACCGAAGTAGAATTTATCGGTGCCGTTGATGGTGTACTCTCCATTTCCCAATTCCTTTAAGCGGTTTTGGCGAATCGCAGAGTATGTAGCTTCCAAAAACGGACAGGAGATTTCTACTTTTTCATTAAGGGATGGTGATAATGTAAGGCGATTCTTTTTCATACCTATGAAGTACTTACGTGACTTAAAATCGAATTTCCACATGTTTTTTTCCGCCAAGAAGATGTTGACTAATTTTACAAGTTTGGTTTTTTCGTCTTTGTTTCTAGGAGCATCTGGGTGCAGTAGTTTGTGCAAATCCCCGGGAAGAGGTTCCCAACAGTTGTGCTCCAGACGCAACACAGTAGTAAGGCCTGTATGGCCTTCATAAAATCTAAACCCATGTTTAATGACATGGTTTACACTGTCTCTCACGTTGATTGCCGCATCATTTGGGGAGTAACTTCCACTTTTGACATCATCGGGAATACCCAAGAAAGGTACAAGTTCCCGCTTAACTCCCGGACTGCACACGTGCTTGTGTTCACACAAGTGATCCTTGTAGCACTCATTGCTACAGTACCTTGCATGAGTGCAACTGCTGCAATAGTGTGTGGCTTTGTCAGCACAATTCGAACAGATCTGAAATACGCAATCTTTGCACAAGTTTCCCCAAGTACAACCTGGGTCGTTGCAATTATCGGGATTGCAATCTTTCTTAACATATCGTCTCATCTTAAAATATGTCAAGATCATACTTAAACTATATCATTAATTAAAAAAATTTTTTTCAATTTTTTTTAATAAATCAAAAAAACATGAACTATCTGTGCATAAATACACAGATAGTTCATGTCAGAATCATAAGGACCGCCCCATTTCGAAGAAGGATCTAACTGTTAAAATGGGTCAGATTACGGTAATAAACTAATACCTTTCATGATTACAAGGAACTTCAAGTACTGACTAAGGCTGAAGTACTGAAAGTATATGAGAAGACCAGGGCAAAGAACACCATAAATGACAAACATTATGATAACTATGTAGGGACCATAACGTTCAAAGAATACATCATTTTTTTTTTGTTCTTCTTGCTCTCTATCAACTTGGTTGTTACGTGACTCGTGTCTACGTGATAACCACGTATTAAAATATGGCACGATAAAGTAGTATGTCAGTAGAACAGAGCAAAGAACACCACCATAAATGGCAAACATCACTTTTTGTTCTTTTTGCAATCTGTCAACTTGTTTTTCTCGTGACTAGTTCTTAACACACTCTATATTAAAATGTGTGAAGATCATACTTAAACTATATCACTACTATAAAAATTTTTTTTCAATTTTTTTAATAAATCAAAAACATGAACGTGCATAAATACACAGATACATTAAAAAAATTGATTCAAATTATAGATAAGATATAATCTAATATATAAAATGGTTTATTACTGATGAACACATTGAACATTACCATCATCATTATTTACTGGTTGTTCAAATAATTCAGGATCGATTGCTTTAATATTTTCAGAATCTTTAATTGGGAATTTATCAATTGGGAAAAATTCTGTAATTAATTTAATTTGATCTTTGGTAAATGATAATTCTTTTTCTACTTCAAATTTAATTACTAGATCGCCACTGTCTTTTCCATTCCTATTCATAACTGGTAATCCTTTATTTTGTATAGCTCGAATATCTCCATCATATATTGGCCCATCAACATCTATATTAATATTTGAACCATCTAATAGTTGTACATTAAAACGTGTACCTAATAGAGATGTACCAAACTTAATTTTTTTAAGTATAACAATGTGGTTTTCACTTACTTTAAAAAATGGATGTTCTTCGTGTGTGATAACTATTATAAGATCTCCTGCTCCTAACTCTCCCTCAATATTACCTTTTCCTTTTTGAACCATCTTCACATTATCACCACATCCACTTGGTATATTTATTTTTAACTGTATTTTTTCACTTTTATCTTTATTTTTTCTTGTAACATTAATTTCCTTTGTCACACCAGTATATACTTCTTCCAATGTAACCATAATTCTTGTTACAACATTCGAAGATTGATTTCTCATGCCACCCATGCCACCCATGCCACCCATACCGTGCATACCACCCATGCCGCCCATTCGAACATTAACTCCTGGTGGCATGCCAGGCATGCCACCCATGCCGCCCATGCCACCAGATCCGAATATATTATTAAATATATCGAATGGATTTACTTGCGGTCCCCCACCACCATTTCCTTGTAAAGCTTCTTTGCCGAATTTATCGTATACTTGTTTTTTATCAGAATCACTTAATACCTCATATGCTTCAGATAATTCTTTGAATTTCTCTTCTGCTGCTGGATTATCGGGATTTTTATCTGGATGATGTTTCATTGCCATTTTTCGATATGCCTTTTTAATTTCTTGCTCTGATGCATTTTTTTGTAGTCCCAGTATATCATAATATTCCGTCGACATTATTATATATATATATACAATATTAAGGTTTAAATATAATTTATATCAATTTTTTTTATGTATTATAAATGGTAAAATGTTTATAGATTCTGATAATAACTGTTTTTTATTATGTATATTCTTTTGTATATTATAAGTTAAACTTTTCAATGCCATTATTTTTTTATGAATTTCTTTAAAATTACCATTATGATTTTGTAAAGTTTTAATATCTTTATTAAGAACAATCAGTTTATCATTTAATTTTCTTATCGATTCTACTTTTTTTATAATTTGGATATTAGCATCTTTTCTTTTACAATAATCACTTATATATTTATATTTTTTTAATCCAGCGATTCTAGAACTATAACAATAAATATCATCCTGATCTAAATTATCTGGTTTAGAATTACAATTTGGGCATCGAATATTTCCAGTTCTATACCATTCAATTATACATGATGAATGATATAGATGATTACATTCTGGAATTTTATATTTGTTATTATTTAATGTATCATGACATATTGAGCATACATCTTCTTGTAGATCTACCTGTTCAGTATCTAGATAAATATTTATCATTTTATATTATCAGGTCTAATAGATAAAAGTTTAAATATTTCAAAATCTCTATCGTAATAATGCTTAAGTATGGCACTTTATATAAGTATAAAAAATTGATTTATATTTATATAAATAAACGATGTTTATAAATATAAATATAATAAGATGATATGTTTATTTATAGGTCCAATGTATTCTAGTAAAACAACAACACTTTTAGCAAGATT
>Ga0209533_1000374_pt1 | contig 43191 bp, 48 predicted proteins | sample COG_04_FD_184748 | JGI IMG/M metagenome (GOLD analysis project Ga0209533, IMG submission 184748) | Pelagic Microbial community sample from North Sea - COGITO 998_met_04 (SPAdes) (version 2) | ecosystem: Environmental > Aquatic > Marine > Neritic zone/Coastal water | place: Helgoland, sampling...
GGTTTAGGATTTGTCAGCGTATTACCATTAAGTGATCATAAATTTGACCAATATACAGATAATAATTATCACGCATTGTATGAAGGATGCAGAGTACCTGCTAATAATGGAAAACAATACTTAGCTGTTGCTTTATTTAAAGAAGATGTTAATATTGTTACACCCAGAGGTTCATTGCGTGCAACTTGTGTGTATCCTGATACCGGTTCAAGCTCTGAAACATCAGTTCCATTCACAGAATTTATTGTTACAGGTGCTATTGGTACTTTCAGCGGTGCAAAAAAAATATTGATCGAATATAGTAACGATGGTACAGCACCTTGGGCTAGAGATGGTGACAATAAACCAGTATCTCATGCAAGACGTATGACATTGTTAGGGGATGGAGTGGCAGTTCCCAATGCAAAAGTTCAATCACGTAATAGCTTACGCACTATGCTCCTCTAATTTTGTATCCACTCTACCTACCAAATAATACCATATTTTATTGTAATCATAAAATATGTTATATAGCGCAGATTTTATTTACACGTTTTATGGTGCGGCGGTCGTTTCGCATTCACTCATCGGTGGGTGTCTGCGTGCGCGTCCACTCCCACTAGCCATGCCCAAGAGCACTTCGCCTACCACACCCACCACAAAGGCGCAGCCGATACATATGACTATCAATACCGGAATCGGTAGCATTTGATCGCGGCGTCGAGTGTGTGGAATACTTCAATTTTCGGATGTTTTCTCTTGACAATGTTTTTAAAAGTATGGAAGGGGATATGATGTATATTGTAGTCGTATCCAATATAATGAGTATGAAATGTTGGGTGAAAATGTGTATGTGAAGAGAAAGACTCGTTTTATTTTTACACTCTTGAATGTGATGAAAATTGAAATATAATAAATACAATAATAATGATATCAATTATTCCAATGAACCCAACAAGTGAAATACAAGAACAAGAAGAACCCACATATCGATTATGTGAAAATACGGATTGTGAAAGATATCCTGAAGATGACGATTTTGATAAGGAAAATGAAGAAGAATACGAATCAGGTGGTCAGTGGCAAAAATGCGGCTTATGTGACGGATATTTTAATGACAATGGATTCAATGATATATTATTTATTGAAGAAGAACCAAATAATCAAAAAGGTGAATGCCGCCTATGCGGTAAAGATGATGATATAATTCAAATGAAAGGAAGCGGAGAGTACCTATGCGGGGATGGGTGCGACGGAGATGAAGATGAAGATGAATAAATATCCATACATATTGTTATATAACTAATGTTTTCTTATAATGTAACCGGTATCTCATTTCATCACCCATTTCTGACTTTTGTGTAATGGTCTCAAATGGAACACTGCATATGATATGGGACCGGTTCAGTTTCCTCGTGCCTGGTGGTAGGGTACCTTCTGGTCCCCAGGTACAGAACAAAAAAACCTAAAGGCTGATTTTTTAAATTAATTATTTATTTTTTTTGTAGGTTTCGGTGCTATAATAACAATAATTACATGATATCTCTCAACTTAGACATTCGTTTGCGCCTGTGGGGCAATATTTTGGAGCATTCTCTGTATCATAGTCTCCATCATAGTCTCTAGTCTGTCGATGCGCCCAGTGGCGTTGTGAGCCCGATGTTGAGCCCGATGGTGCGTCGGTCTCTGGGAGCCAGGTGGGAGCCACCCTGGAACGCGGTGTACGTAATCAGAACGGCAGCAGGGGCATTTCGTGCCGCCCGCCCCCTGGAAGTGTCTGAAAATACAATCGCTGCAAAACTGGTGTCCGCATCGTAAAATAGATTTATTCGTGTTGCCCAGCGGATCCATGCAGACGGGACATTCAGTCGTTTCAATGGCATTGGTATGTAAAATAAGTTCTTCAACAGGAATCGGTGGAGGTCTGACTGGAATCGGAAGAGGTCTACCAATCAACCTAGCATCTCCTCCTGCCTGTTGGAGGCGGGCCATCCGTGTTTGTTCCTGCTGGGTGCGCCGGCGAGCTAACATCAATAACTTTTGATCCGACTTGTATCGAAGGTGTGCGGAGCGACCAATATCTCCATCGAGTTGTTCAACAACAACTTTGTTGTCTACTAAGGTAACCTTCATTATAACAACGTTCGGGTTCCAGCTGGTTGGCCCACCTCCAGCGGGCAACTTTTCAATAATATGATTAAGATTTACATGCCCATCCCTCATTGGGGCGTCTGGGCGAAGCCCACGGAAACCTGTTAAAGACCTTATCACGTTTTGATGAGCGGGAGTCTGGCGAAATCTATGGTGATGACTCAGGTCCCACACCGCTTCGCTCGGCATATGTCCATCAGAATCCGTGATCCATTGTTGTAATACGGCTGGCCTGTGAGTCAGGACAAGATCGGCACCATCATTGTAGATGGACACGGCGCGTTCAAACGATGCCTTTTGGCAGGCACTAATGTTGTGCGACGGGAGGTGACAATAAGAACAAGGCATTGTACTTTCTTCTAATAACTAGTTGATGGGACTGCAAATACTAGGAGTTTTCTTCAATTTTAGTTTAAACTTTTGTAACCGGTATCTCATTTCATCACCCATTTCTGACTTCCCATACGCACGCCGGATACGCCCATCGATACCTTGAACCATGTCGGTAAAAAGATCCGTTGGGTGGTAGGGTAGCGTTTTGTCACCGGTATCTCATTTCATCACCCATTTCTGACTTCCAACGGAACTATGATTGTACTATGTATGTGGGAGGAGGGGTTAAAGAGGGGGGATAGATCCGTTGGATGGCATGGGACACAATAAGACACGATTGTTCTCCCCCTGAACCGATACTCTATCCCGTACTCCCTCTTTTCACTCTTTAATGGAAATAAAGAAGTAAAAAAGAATTAGATTATATGATGGCAGAGGTGATGTAAGGATCGAAACTAAATAGTTGGTGAAGACGCCCGCATATAATGCCTCTTAGGCAATACTTTGTACGATTGTCCATGATACATGAAGGTGCTATGAATAGAAGTAGTCTGCAACAGGTCCATAAACTCCTTGTCTAGGACTCCTCGCCTGACTCGGTCATTGGGTGTCTCGGTAGTAGGTGGTAACATTTTATACTAATCATATCGTATTAGTATAAAGTATTCAATTTTAGGCAAGATATCCAAACAAAAAAGGTCACACAAGACCATTAAAGATAGGAACTAAGAAGTTAACTCCATGATTTTCCCCATTCGGACAAGACATTCCATGAGGGGGAACGCTGAATGAGGGTCTTTTTTTTGTAATCTGGTTTCGGAATTGGTTTCGGAATTGATTTTTGAAATGATTTTTGAACTGATACGACACACTTCTTGTTATATTCGAAAATAAATGTAGAAGCGCCTGAGGCATAGGTTGTCCCTTTACTAAAGTAAGGAATAGCTGGCATGTTGATTGGTTTGATTGTTTTGTAGTAGATGAGATCATGGAACAAACATTCATTGGAATTCAATTTTAATGTACGACTCTTTTTGTTTGTTTTTTATAACTTTTCTCTCTTTTCTCTTAATTAGTAATTCTAGGGATCTTGTATAAATAATACATATGACGAATAAAGGGTATGGAACTCATGTTCCAACAATATTTTATACTGACTCTATAATCAGTATAAAACAAACATAGTTAGCATTGTCTAGAATTTTTCACGACTTCGACCAGGGAAATCCAAAATAATAGAACCAAATAAATTGAGGCAGCTGTCAAAATAGTATTGATATTATTGGGATAAGAGGCACACATGTGATTGTATGGAGACATCCCATAACCACTATCTGTATCACAATCTGAATCACAATCTGAACCACTATCACAATCTGAACCACTATCACAATTTGAACCACTATCACAATCTGAATCTGAATCACTATTTGTCCCTGACTCTGTCTCTTCTTCAATTGGGGCCTTTAGTTCTCTATACATAATTGTATGGCTGCGTGTCGTACATCTATGATGATTTTGCATTACACTTAAGATATGGTTATCTTTAAATTATTAATTAAAATATGAAAGGTAAGCTGTACCCAATAGATTAAAATTGAATTAATTCTCTCAAAATAACATATCCAATAACTTTACAAAACCAACATGTCAGAAATGAATAACTACGAACTTTTTACACAGAACGCAATGGACTTTTTGTCAACTAGACCAGAATACGAGGCATTAGTGAGGGACACTGACCTTGGTAATAGTAACCTGATGTTTACCAATGACAATCGAATGATTGAAATTTGGGATGGACTAGCATCGGATGAGCATACGAATGAAAGCTTTGCATGGACAATGAAGAATTGTCAGGACCTCATTATAAATACTATGGTGAATAACATCAATGACTACACTCAGGTCAACAATATTCTGGTCGACAACCAAAATTGTGCCAATGACAACCCGATCAACAACATGATCAACTACACAATAGACGAATACGACGACAACCAGATGGACGTTGACGATACCATGAACGATGCCGTTACCATTAACGATGACATCAACGATGACGACGACACCCAGATGGACGATGACGACACCCAGATGGACGATGACGATACCATCATTGATTCCAGCATCTGTGATTCCGGCATCTGTGACTCCAGTATTGGTGACGATTTTGACTTTGAAGAACATGCCCGCGAGATCGAAAGACACGTTGACACTGAAGATTGTATGTGTACAATATGTCGAAATTGTGTAGATCACAGATATAGCAATATCCGCCCTCCAAGGTTGACTCGCCAACCCTCTACAATAGCCCCCAACTATGACGAAGGTGACATATGGTCGTTCAACAACATCGAGGAACCTACTGGGCCTCCCCCATCGATTCCCACTCTGTCACGTCAACCTTCAGAGATGCTATATGAGGAACTAAACCCGTATGCCTTTCCGTGGTTACCACAAACAAATACCCAACCATTTCTGACTCGCCAATCTTCTTCAGTTCAACCTGTACCTCGTCAACCCTCCGAAGATGAACAACCACAAACATTCGATATGTAGATAACTAGTAAAAAACAAAAAATCCCTATAAAAAATCCCTTATAAAAAATCCCTTATAAAAAATCCCTTATAAAAAATCCCTTATAAAAAATCCCTTATAAAAAATCCCTTATAAAAAATCCCTGTGTACATATTTTTTATTTTCGGCGACGTCTGTAATATAAAATTGATTTTTAAATATATATAGAATAGTGTATTATAAATAAACTGAACACGTAAAATGACTGGTTGTAGTTATTGCAGTAGCACATCGCATCACATAGGAAATTGTAAAGTGGACAATGAATTGGTAGCAATAATGGACCTGTCTACATGCCCGAAATTCTTCGATATGAGTATTCGGGTACTGAAAAAGATAGCATCATGTATTGGTGTAAAGACAAGTATGAGCAAGATCCAACTAGCATGCAGACTTAGTCAGGAGTATCGCAAAAAGCATGAGTCACACCCCCCAAAAGAGTGTATAAATCCATCAACAGCCACAGCAATAGAAACAGAACCCGTATTTGAGGGCGACAATTGTCCAATATGTTTCGACGATTTTGTTGCGAAGGGTGTAAGTCGAAACACGACCATTACAAAATGTGGTCACAAGTTTTGCACAACTTGTATAATTATTCACACCCGTAAAAACAATACATGCCCTTGTTGTAGAACAATCTTAATTGAGAGACAGCCTCTAGCGGATATAGGAATAGCATCACCTATACCGGAAATATACAATGAATGGTCCAACGAACTAGAAAACCTTCGCCTGGAAGCGGAAACAATGCCGGATACGTTGATTTCACTGATTGATGTTCTAGCAAATGATATATCGAATAACAATAACAGCATGACAAACAATGATAACATGACAAACAATGATAACATGACAAATAATGATAACATCATGACGACTATAGTTAATAATGATAACATCATGTCGAACATAGTTAATGAGTATAACATCATGACGAACATAAATAATGAGTATAGCCAAAGTATACTAGAAAATCATACACATGTGCCAGTAACGCCTGATTCATATAGATCGAATCCAAGAAGTCCACCTAACGCCCCGCCTCGTATTCATAGACGTAGACGCGACGAAAGTAATATGTCGCTGGATATTGATATGTATATGGAAACCTTCCGAGATTCAGTGACTATACGCGAACGATAAAGAAAAAAAGAAAAGAAAAGAAAAATAAAAGAAAAGAAAAAGAAAAAAGAAAAACATGCCCACAAAATAATGTACATATTTTTTTTACAATGGAGTCCGTTAGTAACATTATTTAATTCAAAAAAAGCGTATAATATTTGAAACGTTTATCTAATATTATAGTATAGTATAGTTCTGGCAAATTATGGGTGATAGTTTTGCGTGTTATGATAGTTCTAAATATCCATTAATAGATATTACATTAAAAGGTAAAATAAAAGATCTAGATGATGTGAATACATTTATAAATAAATGGGAATTATGTTATGATATTAATAATCCAAAAATGTTCATTTTTGTAATAAATACTTTACAATATATTCCTTCGTTATATGATTTGAAATATTCTATGAAATTGTTGCGTTTTATTAGGAAAATAAAAGAGAAAATGGTCTTTGAACGAAAATATAGTAAACTAGATAAATCTATTATTATTGTAAATAGCCATATAACACGACATTTATTAAAAATGATATTTTCGTTACAAACACCATTATCAACTATATATATAGTGGAGTCTGTAGAGGATGCAAACATTTTATATTATAATTTTATTCATGATATAGAATGTAATTTAATGAATGTGAGCGTGATTCATTCAAAACTGAAACCAGTTACATATCAATCGAAGTCTGGTCTACGCATTTGATGGTTGTGGACTTGGATCTAATACTTCATAATGTCATCAAGTGGCAAGCAGAAATGCGTATCTTCCAAATAAAATAAGATGTATGCAAAGTACATTAACATAAAATTAGTTCCTTCGCGAAACTTGCGAATTGCAAGTGCCGTCATATATATAAACCACTAACAATATAGGTTTATATATGTTTTAACCTTTTCTCATTTAAAACGTCCAACTGGTAAATACAATGAATAAGATAGATAAAATGTGTAAAATTCAAGCTCGACCACTGCGTAACTTGGTATAATTAGGATATTTATATTCATTCATATTTATAAATACAAAACTATGATCTTTCAAATCGGTCAAAATATAATTCATATCAACACATTGTATCAAGAATTTTTTATTGGATTCTTCAATCGCACAACCACAACCTCCAAATAACATATCATAGTTGGTTCTAATACTTTCATCGTTATTCAATATTTCATTTACTAAATGTGATTTCCCATTACAACCAGAACCCCACAATACAATGTTCTGTTTGTTATTTATTGCGTTTAATACATTGCTTCTAGCATTGTCGTATTGTTCATAATAATTATCAATTCCCATGTTATATAAAAATACAATATAACTTTTAAATATTATCAATTTCTTTTTTAATTGTTCCTGTAATTTCCTTCATTTTTAACGTATTGGAAGCGACCAAATTAGAACAATGATTCCGGGCTAGCAATTTGAATCCATAAATTTGAATCATAATCACCCATTTCATCTCTCAATTTTTGTGTAAGATTGTTTTTCCAAGGTGTATCTTTGAATTTAGTTGTAGGCTTACTATTAATCTCGATAATCTTGCTATTAAAATCGTCTAATATTTCAATATCAATCCCGTAAATGGTATTTGGCATAGGGCATATACTCTCGGGGGTCGCCAAAATAATTTTACGAAGTTTCATACCAATATCATATATGATTTGATCGTAAGGAACGTTATATGCGAATAGCTCATCAGTGGTTCGTGGTAATTTATGAATATCATAATGTTCATCACCCGAATATGCCTGATTGATTTTTTGTGAACGTTTCTTACTTGTGTAATCAAATTTCTCTTCAGTGTATACATTATAACCAGGTTTGTACAAAAACACACCTTTTTTACAATCAACAACCATATAAAGACGTACATCAAATTTAAAACCATTAATTAGTAACGGATTTTTGATGTATTCTTGAATAACAGCATACTCGGATAAATTTTGTTTCATCGATGGTTCATATAGAAATACACCTACTCTTCCACCTGAAAACAATGTCTTAGCAATATATTGCGTATACGATTTTTCTTCTTTTAGAAAAAGAGCAGTATCTTTTGGAAGTATATATGTTTTTGGAAAAATGGCTTCTGTTTGCAATGGTCCATATTTGGCAAGAACATTTTCCCATATTTTCGTGCGTAAAAAAGGACTATTTTCGCCTTTTCCTTGCGGATTGTCCCCTTTAAGAGGACCTCCAAGATTTTCGACACCCTCTGTGAACGATGTATATATTTTCAAATATTGATAGACGATTACCACTAAAATGAGGATCAAGATGAAGTAAAAAAGACGGGTCATATATTATGCTTACAAAAAAGATTATATAAACATCGTAACTAAAATAGAACCAACGCCATCACCAACGCCATCCGAAATAAATATCCATAAATAGATATAAAGAGATAGCGTAGGTATAATATGGGGGGAGACACATAGTGGAGGCACGTCAATGACCCCCAGGGAAATAGAGGAACTAATTAAAAAAATAAATCCAAAAATATATAAAATTTTTAAATTCTTCAAATGAAGTAAAGGTGTTCCATAGTTATAAGCGAGGTACTGAGGGGCTTATGACCGACTGAAAGGTCGTTAAACGAGATTAGCATCGTTGTCCGAGTGGTCTAAGGAGCCAGACTTAAGACCTGGTAGCGTAAGCTGCGTGGGTTCGAACCCCACACGATGCAAAACAAGGCTTAGATGATTGTCCTTAACAATCACTTGTGTGGTCGACAGATGTTATCCCACAATGTTGAGGGTCTCATAGTGTAATGGTCATCACTCGGGGTTTTGATTCCCGCAATCCGGGTTCAATTCCCGGTGAGACCTTTACGCAATTATAGCTCAGTTGGTTAGAGCATCGGTCTTATGAGCCGAAGGTCTGCGGTTCGAACCCGCATCTTTGCAATCTCTGTACATGGTGTAAAATTGTACATGATTGTTTTATATGGTTATCTTTATAATTATGTGTGTGTGTGCGTGTTAAAAGACTACATGTGAATGTAGAATAGGAAATAGTATTTCTTTATATAATTCATTAACCCCTTTTCTCTCATAGCTCAGTTGGTTAGAGCGTGCGACTGTTAATCGCGAGGTCATAGGTTCGACCCCTATTGAGAGAGATAAAACAAAAAAAAATCCAAAAATATATAAATATACGTCATTTATATATTTTATCCCAACAAAAAAGTTAATGGAAGAAGCAAATCACATTCTAGGATATTTGGCAGGCAGACAAAATACAGCACTAAAGTTCTGCGCGTCAGATACTGATGAAGAAAAACAGATATGTAAAGGAGTCAAATATGGATTCTTAGAATGTATTTGTAATAACGATAAATTAAGCTTCATATTTAATCAAGTGGATGGTAAACCTTTACATGATAGAGCTTTTATGGGTGGAACTATAGTGACAAGTAAAAAAAAAAGAACTAAGAAGAAAAGAACTAAAAAGAAAAAATAAAAATTGATTATTATTAATATATTATATTCATTGACAATAAGTGAATATAATATGATTGAATACATAAGTGAAGCTACCAATAACTATGATAAAACCTGCGAACGTATACAAAAACATGGTTCTGTAGATTTGGGATGCGTTTATTGTGTTAAAATATATAAATGTTTTAATAGGAATTCCATACGCGTTGGTTCCTTAAATACTATTGTATGTAATACGTGTAAGGTCGATGCTGTAATACCTATTATCCCTACATCTATCTTATCTACTGAATGTAATACTTACGATAAACGTATAAAAAAACTACAAGAATGGAACACAATTGGGTTCACTGAACTGGTTGATGATGAAGAAGAATATATTGATTATGAATATCACGATTGTATTGATATTCATAATGACGTTGATGATTCTGATATGAAATAATAGTGATGGACTTACGCACCAAATGTACTAAAATCAGCAAGCATGGGTTTGGGTAAAAATTGCGTATTATTTGATTTATAATTTGGCACTTTAGTTAGTAAGCAAAGCTTGAATCAACTTAATTTTGAGAAAATTACTAGAAATGAGTTCTTCTGTTCTATTAATATTAGCCCCTTAGACACACATGGAAGACAATACATAGCGTAGTATGTATCCCCATAATTGTTTAATGTATGTAGTATCGATATATCCACTGCAATGACAGATGTATGTTTTTAATATCCATACATACAAATCAGTATAAAATATGCGCGTATACATGTACCCTCTATGAACTATGTTCCAATCGTCAACAAATGAGCAAAAATTCTTGGTTTGCTCATGAAATAAAAGATGATGTATATCGAGAATACCTTCCAATATACGTTCGCTATTATTGACCTCGTTTTTAATGTATAACATTCTCCATATCTTATGAGTCAAATCAATATACATACGTTTTGTTCCATTACACTTGGCAAATATGTATGGATATAGACCATCGATGTATTTTTGTTTATGCATAAATTGTCCATCTAGAACAAAAGGTATAAATGATGATTTAATAATGGTATTGGCAATATCTTTGTTAGAAGAATACATGTATTGAGTAATATGTTTGTTGTTTCGGCAATCAAAATAGGATATGTATAATCGATTATTACATGACAAATAAAAATCCTTGTCAAACGTACGGACTACCTTACGTATTGATTTTTTGAGAATACTTAGCGATCCATTTTTCTTATAATATTTGAAAAATTGTTTGTACAATATGTTACCATATTCAAGTTTATCTGCCAATAACAACAACCCCATAATGCTGCCAACACTTGTTCCCGAAATCCTATGTATATGTACTCGTTTACGAGAGGTCAATTCTTTTAAATACACGAGACATCCGAGAGTGTAACTACCACTAAATGCACCACCATCTAAAATAAGATCATAATGTTGTATTTGGTTCGAACCTGTATTAAGCCATTTTTGTTCGAGATTATCGATACATTGCGGTAATAATGAATTCATTGACTACTAGTTACACATTATAAGGATATTAACCACAACACACTAACGAACCATTAAAATAAATTGGGTTAAAAGGGAATAAAAATAAGGTTTGGTATATAAATGACTATACAAGATCCAGCCGCGGAAAATCAGAAACCCGAACATGGATCTGAACCAGATCAAGAATCAGATCAAGAACCTGAACATGAATCTGAATCTGAATCTGAATCTGAACCCAAACCAGAACCAGAACTAACACTAGAAGAGGAAACAATTAAACGTAATTTGAAGAATCATGACAACACTACATTTAAGGATACAAATGTGTATAAGTATATTGTAGGTGAAAAACCCCGTGGTCGACTAAATATTTTGTTTGGTGGATATTATACATTCCTACATTCATTTTTCGTAATCGCTATAGGATATTTGATTTTATTTGACAACAATATGACACATTTAGTCATCGGGCTGTTAATTATGTCGTTGGATGGATATGCGAATGTAGTTCTACATGATTGTCCGTTAAGTATGGTTGAAAACAAATATTTAGAAAAAAGTGGGATTGAAACGCGTCTCGAATTTCTTCGTACACTGGGAATAATGTATTCGGCTGACAATAAGTATGATATACAATTGGAAACAATTATTAATGCGTGGACATTGATATCGGGGAAGATATTGATGTTAATGTGTCTTCGCAATTTTACAAGTAGAAGTTTTGTTTAGAAAATAGAAAATAGAAGATTGAAAAATGTCTAATAAAGATAAATTAATAATAGAATACATTAAAATAATACATGTCTGTCAATTTTGATCTTGACGTAACCAACTACTCAATAGACGAAATATATACCATTTTAAATATAGAAAAAACAAAGGACATTCCACAAATAAAACAACGCGTGAATGCACTGATTGACGAAATTAAGAATGGTGAAATAGATTATAATTATGTGGTGTTTCTAAAAAACATTGAACAACGATTAATCGATTTGCGCCACGAAGAGGACACAAAAGAACAAATAAAAATATACGCCGACAAAATATTAAATGAAAAAATAAATTCGATTGAAGAAACATACATCAACAAATATCCTAAAGGCGATATAAATCCTATAAAGAGAAACATCGTAACCCAAGTAATAAACATCGATTCTTTATTTAGAACAAATTATGCCGCCACCGATGCGGATAATTTCATATACACTTTAATAAATCCGATAAATAAGGTTGTATCCATGCGATTAAGTTCACTGGAAATACCCAATATATGGTATGGTTTTTCAAAATTCAGAAACAACAACAAATTTTGTGTCCGTTTGTTTAATATACCTCAAATAGCAATGTCTCATACAACATCAAATGAAAATTATTCTATAACATCAACAATGGAATTCAATTGTGTTTCCGTCGAGCATACAATAGTTATTCCTGATGGTAACTATAGTTCTACTGAATTAGAAGATACACTAAACAATTATTTCATAAACATTGGAAACGGGCTACAATACTTGAAATTTGAGATTGATAGTTATACTGGAAAATCCAGTTTTTACTTACGGAGAATCGGTGACACATATGATATAAAAGAGATGAGTAAAGAGATGATCGCAATGGAGGCACATAATACACCTGAACTATGTTATGAACTAGATTTTGCGAAAGAACAAAACATAAACAATAATATAGAGGAGAATTGCGGATGGACATTAGGGTTTCGAAAAAGTGACTATATAATAAATGGGTCCGTAGTAACACCAGACTACTTCGCAAAAAAAGAACTATCCTCGCGATATGGTCTTATCACAAGTGAAGGAGCATATGGAACTTCACTGAATAATTACTTTTTTATTTGTGTTAATGACTATAATAATAATTATAAAAATTCGATTATATCGGATAAAAATGCTTCTTATTTGGGCGACTCTATATTGGGCAGAATAGCCATATCAAGTCCATCAAACACAATATTGAATGACAATGGGAGTGATCGTATATTTAAAACCAGAGAATATTTCGGTCCTGTTAATATAGACAAGTTGAAAATATCATTAATAGACAAATATGGTAAGCGTTTAATGTTGAACAAAAACGATTTTTCAATGACACTTGAAATGGAACAGGTTTATTAAATACATAGATAGACTATCACTAGAGCCTATTTTTCAGTTACAATAATAGTCATATTTTCTGAACAATCACCTGGAATCAAAACATATTCTTCCACTTCCTCCTTCACTTCCACTTCCGGCTCCGGTGGGGGTGGTGTATTCTTCTTAAAAGTCGTCATATTCATTTGTAATTGACGTAGTTTGCGTTTTTCACGTATTCCTTCGACAATTCGTGAATAGCGCATAATAATAAATACGAAATAAAATTTTTTGATGTAGACTATGTTCACACCAGATGCGTTCTAAGCGAATAAAAAAAATTATTATGTATATGTATAATGAATGAATTTTGGTGTGAAAAAGGGCATTTTAATTTAGATCAAGCAAATTTTATTGCAGATTTGGTTAACAAATATAATCCAGAGAATGTTTTAGAAACTGGATTTTGTACAGGTAGATCGACGTCTACTGTATTAGTAAATACAAATAATATCAAAAAAATGATATCTATAGATATTCAATTTGACCGATGCGAAGGTCAAGGTATAAAATATAGGAAATTATTGGAAGATAATTTTTCTAATTTTACAACAATAGAAAATAGTTCTCATAATGTTCTAAATGATACATTTTTTGAAAAGGAATTTCCAAACGGAATTGATTGGTTTACTGTTGATGGAGACCACAGTTATCGCGGTTGCTTACAAGATTTAACAAATACAATTAATCATATTAATAAAAATGGTATAATAATAATAGATGATTATAGAAGTGGACCACCAAATGGTTGCATTATCGATGATGTTACAAGAGCTTGTGATGATTTTTCCAAAAAAAATCAATATTTAGAAAAAACAGAATGGAATTGTAAAGGAAAGGGGTTTTGTATATTTAAAAAACCTTAAAAATTTTAAACATGTCGGCGTTTTAAATGTTCAAAGGTGTAATACATCAAAAAAGAAATAAAAAATTATTTAATAATATTATGTTAAGCAATAAATCGCGTACGTATGAATGGTTAAATAGTTATCATATTGGAAAAATCAAGGAAGCGTTTTCTACAAATTTTCCAACATACATAGGAATGATTATTTCATGTTCCATTTTGTGTTATGAAAATATGTTGTTAGGTATCATTTTATACATCTTCTGTACCCATTTAAGTTATTTCGTTCATATTTTAGCACATCAAGACGATGCCAAAACGATTAATTGTATACACGAATACCATCATAATCATGTAAATAACTACGCGCATTATTTACAAATCGTGTTAGAGTTGGTTACATCTATTACGCCAATATTGTCAGTATATTTATTAACAAATCGGTTTTACGTAAAATATCGGTTCGAACCCTATGTGATATTCATGTTTAGTCTGTTTTATTCATCCATTCATAATATTAACTATTCTATGCTACATGTCAATACAATTCACGAAAACCATCATAAAAATTGGTGTGTGAATTATGGTCCAGATATTTGCGATGTAATCTATGGTACGAAAGAAGATTATGAAATATTGGAGGATACGAGCCATTATCTACCAAATTTAATAATATGCACAATAATCGCAAGTGTATTATATCATACAATTCCGCGTTTAACAGATTCCGCACAAATGTCCGTTCTTAAATATACGACACAAGCATATACATATGGGGCACTGATACTTTTAATGTTTAATATAAGTATAATGTTTGGTGAATTGGATACAGATAAACACAATTTCGCACAAAACATAGACGATATACATAAAAAAATATACGATCCATAAACCATCCATCCATAAACCATCCATCATCAACACGTAGTTGGTATGAGTTGTAGCGACGAACAAAGATACAAGTGATTGTATGTATGTATGGGATAATGTCCAGCGTCAACGTTTTGTATATAATTATTGATGTGGAAATGTAGGAATTTAATAGCATAATAAATGTCTTTAATATTAAATATCTTATTGTATCCAACATCTGCTCCAATTAATGGGATAGTCATATGTATTTTATCTCCATAAATGCGAATTTCGAACATTTCCAGTTCAAAATGTTTCCTGTAAAATTTAATTTGATTACAACGTGAAATATGAGACCATTTTAGTGTATGAAACAGGGGCTTGATTTGATCAAAAATATCTTGACAATATACATTAGTATGCATGTAATTACGATAAGACGTTAAATAGAAAAGAATTTCAATTTTATTATTATTACAGAAACAAACCGCTAACTAAACTAACTAAACTAACTAAACTAACTAAACTAACTAAACTAACTAAACTAACTAAACTAACTAAACTAACTAAACGACATCCATGTGAATGTCATCCCGAACCATAAATTTGGGAATCGGGGCAACGCGTGCCGTCAATTCAATGCAATGTGCCTTGACGGGTTTCGGTGAGTACGTGCGAACAGCCATATCTACAACTTCTGTTGAGAAGGTGGATAAAATACATTGTAGGTTGTGGACCTGTTCGTAGAATGTGGGTGCGAAAGGAAGAATAGGGCAAACACTGGATTTGCGATGACTTTCCAAATGCGTCTTAACCTGTTCATGGATATGGTCTGAAGATCTGTGACCAGATTCAAGCTCGTCGAGTGTGACTGAAGACGTCTCCGATATAGTGGACGCAGGACTATGACGTCCGGCTTCAAGATCATCGAGTGATGATATCGACTCATCGCAGCTATCGTACATTGCGTCATTGGATCTGGGCTTGGGGTGTTGATGGAGAGGACCATCGTAAAAGGAATCAGTTGCGATGCCGGTGCGGCGATGCTGAAGACCAAAGTTCTTGTAGAATACGGACATTTCTTTGTTTAGTTCATATGTATACTTATAACTCATAAAGCAAACAAAATTTCAATTTTTTTAAGCGCGAATCTTAAAAAAATTGAAGCAAAATGACCCAGAGGAGTGGGATGGAACAAATGTTTAAAAACAAGATTCCGTTGAAATGTTAACTATTCGCAGAAAAGCTCGTCCCACAACTACACCCGCTAACACAAGTCCGTTGGATAAGTTCGATGCGTTTTTACAGAAAGCTCATCTATCTTCTCCAGTCCATCAGCGCGAAGGGCTTGTGTGGTGCGCAGAGAAGGAACAAGCAAACAAGAGTGGTGGAATCATCGCCGATGAAATGGGTATGGGTAAAACCATTCTTATGTTGGGACTGATGGTAAGCAACTTCAAGCGTCACACGTTGATTGTTGTTCCCAAGTCGTTACTGGTCCAATGGACACGTGAAATTCAAGACAAGTTACACCACACGCCATACGTGTTGTATGGATCGGGCAAAACAAAATCGCTAACCGCAGAGGTTCTAGCATCCAAACCGATTGTACTTACAACTTTTGGGACCTGTAACACCATAGGTATGAGAAGCGAATCAGTGCTACATAAGTTCAAGTTCGATCGTGTTATTGTAGATGAGGCACATCATTTGCGAAACGACAAGACCAAGAGCCACATAGCAGTCGATACGCTTCAAAAGGACGTTCTTTGGCTTTTGACAGGTACACCCGTACAAAACAAGCTCCAGGACCTGTTTAGTCTTTTGAAGTTGCTGAAAATTCCATGCGACTCATACAAAAAGATGGACGATCTCGCACGCATTATCAAGACGAATATGTTGATGAGAAAGAAGGCGGCGTCATCGATCGTACTTCCCACATTGAACAAGCATGTGTGTGGCATCAAATGGAAAAGTCATGAGGAGCAAGATTGTAGTAAGGTATTTCACCAGGGTTATGGAACAACTAGCAGTGGACGAAATATTCAGGATGCGTACAATGGAATAACGAAGCATCGTCTCGTAGCGATTTTACATGCCCAGATGTTGTGTATCGGTCCCCAGTTGCTGAAGCGCAAAATGGACAAATACTGCGACGAAAACGAGTGCGATTATTCAGAGGGCAATGACGAGTTCTTTTCGAGTACTACGAAACTAGACGCTGTGTGTGACAAAATTGTGTCCAACCATGTCGTAAATTGTATGAACAAGAAGTTGGTGTTTTGTCACTTTCGCAAAGAGATGGAAATTATTCAAGAAAACATCGAAACAAAAGGTACCATGTCGGTAGCACAATATCATGGTGGGCTATCATCAAAACAGCGTGGGATGATGATCGAGAGCAGTCCTGATGTCTTGATTCTACAAATCAAGAGTGGTTGTGAAGGGCTGAACTTACAGCAGTACAACGAGGTGTATTTCGTGAGTCCCACCTGGAATCCATCATTGGAATCCCAGGCACTGGCGAGGTGCTATCGTATGGGACAACAGAAAGAAACGCATGTATATCGGTTTTACATGGAGGATTTTGAAGAAGAAGAACAAGAAGAAGCGTCCGAAGAATCAAATCACGTTGCGTCTATGGACTCGCGCATCGAAATGCGACAACAAGAAAAAATAGAAATGGCCAATCAGATAGACGCAATGTGTGTTGTATGAAGAGGGTATATTATACACGATCTGCCATTGTGTAATCAGTAGTTTTAGATTTAGATTTATCATTGTAATTATTATTAACCAGGCTTTTTTTTTCATGATAGTGAAATGGATCAATCAATCCGCGAATAAATGGATTCAAGTGTTCGGGATGAACAACTTTGGGTTGGCAAAGATAACATGTAATCCAGTAAAATATTGAGTGATGATTTTCCGCATTATGCATTTCTTGCCTGAATATTTGGTCGATAACAGAAAAGGCAGATTTGATAAGTAAAATTTCGTCTAATATGTGTTGTTTATTTTCATACAGACTGCGTAAATAAGTGTATTGTTTCTCCGTGAGTCCCTTTTCTCTTTGTATAGCATTATAAAACCGGATACCATTCTTTACATTTTTCAATTTGATAATCATCTTCTTGCGATAGTCTTCGATTTTCTTAATAATCGAAAAAACATTGGTATTATAAATCGTCGGATACTTGTATCGTATATTTCGAGGTATAATAAATTGGTTGGTCTCTTTAATGTCTCCGATTTTCTGTTCAACGTCATTCAATTTCGTTTTCAATTCTTTTTCGAGAGAGTTTCCGGCATTGTTTCCTTTGATCACCTTGACATTTTCGTTTCCATTATATTCGGTATGAATGTTTTTAAATAACAAAACAGAACCAGAGGTAAACTCAATAGAAGATTGCAATTTATCGTATTGATGTGAGGATGTTTTATGTGCTTCAGCGGCGGCATCGAGTTTAAAATAATTAACCAGTGATAAAAGAAATGCAATCGTAGCATTAATCGAAGCAACTAGAATATTTTTCCATTGTGTATCCATCTCTATGCCAATACATACTGTAGCAAGGGCAGATAAAAATATAGCAGGCATCATAAGGAAATTGAGTTCTCGATCACATGAGTGTTTCGACTCCATATACACTATTTTTTGTCCTTTCAAATAGCTAGCAAGAATATCAAGTGCCGAAGAGAGGTTATGGTTTGTATCGAAATAGTATTTATTAATGGACTTCTCTACAGAACGATATGACAACTTTTTGTATTTGACCGAGTATACATTCGATTTTTCTTCTTCAACCCACATGGTAAGATTCTGATTTTCGATTGTTTCGTGTATATTAATATCATCCGTACTATCATCTGTTTCGTTCCCATCACAAGAGCTATTTGAATCTTCTAAATCACTATTTAAATCACTCGCAATTTCATTAATGTCCTCGTGAAAAGGTGTAATATGTAACCGACGTTTTTCGTCCAATTCTATATTCATAGCATTGGAGTCACGCAATGCCAACATATACCTTCTTTTAATGAGCGATGAATAACGTGATGCAATGTCGCGCCATCTGACAATGTTTGGATGAACAAGCGGGGGTATATTGATTAATGGAAAATTATTCCGTAATAAATGATTGTTCATATACATATCTTATAATGTGATTTATTATTTAGTTCATTTTATAAGACGACTATAAAATGAATATGAAAAAATGAATATGAAAAAATGAATATGAAAAATGAATATGAAAAATGAATATGAAAAAACGATAAGGATGTACACTTACTTTGAGAAACATGCTTTGTTGTTAACCTTGTTTGGATAAATATCGTTACTGAAACATGATGCTAATTTAGAACGTGTTAATTGTTCAGCGGTTTGATTCAAATAATAAATATCGGATGAAATACAATTATTTGTTAGGCGGAGTTTTTCAATATGTGAAGATTGACTATGATTTTCAGGTATATTGGCATCTGGTTGGACAATGCTGTGAGGATAAGGTCTCTGTGTATATCTAAATCGGTTTGCTAACATACCGCGTGTACTTTTAACAGATGGTTTCACGACGGATGTATCATTTTTACAACAATTCATAAACATATCTTTGCTGACACTCATATCCCCACCACTACCTCTCGGTCCACCATTACGCGATGAACTAGGAACCTTGTTCTTCTTACTTAATGATGTTTGTCCAATATAGGATGAATTTCGGTGACCTCCATAAATTGAAAATCCATTGGGTTGATTATGCGAAACTTTATCCGTATAACGTGTTTCACTTATCCGTTTGAGACATGTGAGTGACATATATATATAATATTGATTTATTTAAAAATTGAAATAAATATATGGATCGTTAGTAAATGTATATTCACTAAATTTAGTAACCAACAACATGTCAAACAACGAAGGAAAATGGGAAAGGTGTACAGGTAAGTTTGAAAAGCGTAAGCGAAACAACGACCAATCCAACTCGCAAAAACCACCAGAGCCAGAGCGTCGTACACAACCTGTTATGAACCAGCGAAGCAACTTTTTAAAGGAAGAGCCAGAGCGTCGTACACAGGCACAGGCACAAACACAACCTGTTATGAACCAGCGAATAAACTTTTCAACGGAAGAACAGAATGCGAGACCATATAGTCGTCACAAACCCGCATCGCGTATTAAAAAAATAGATTTAAACGATGAAACCGACTTTCCAGTCGTTCCAATGAACAATTTGCCGGTGAACATAATTGATACTGAAAACAGCTATTCATCTGCGTGTAAAGAAATAACAAACGAAACAAATACTGAGGTGACGGGAGAACGTTTAAAGAATGGGTGGATTTCTTTCAGAAGTGATAAGCATACAAAGCAAATAACATATTCCAAAGATGGTCTCAATTATGTGCCAATGAGTATGTATCTAGCAGAACAAGAAGAACAAGAACAAACCAACCGGAACCATGCATTGAATCAACTGATTGACCAGAGGGAAAAGGAGTCGTATGAATATTATGAACTTACTGGTGAATTGGACGATTACGCAATTGCAAAAATCGAACGTTACGAATATGAAGAATACGCAAAACAATTTGATAATAATGAGGATGACGAAGTTAATGACTATATCAATGAAGATAACTTTAGCGATTATGATTCTGATCGATCATCATAGGGGGGCAATTATGAGTTTAATTTCGTCAAGACAAATATTTATAGATACTAGTAAATGAAAACGAAGATCGAAATATTTTTTTATTACGTAACAGAAGATGATGATAAATCTCAAATAGTTGAACACGTACGAAGGAGAAGTATAATCGTGGATAAGAAAAAGACGAGTTTAACATATGAACGACTTTTATATTTGTTGAAAAACAACAATGAATTAGGATATTCACTTGACGAAATTTGGAATTATGACAATAAAACACGTAAGTTTGATAAAATAAATAGTAATTCGGACATAACATATTACCGCAAGCATTTCGCAAACAGACTATGTATATTTTACAAACAAAAATCACAAACACCGAGGGATCAAACGCGAAAAATAAAATATCAGACTAAATCACGTTCGAACAATAAGACAAAAAAGAATATACACATTCAGGTAAAATTACTTTAGGATACCCATTACATTAAATATCATCAAAATCCATATCACCATCATCTTGTAGAAATACTTCCCCATCCTCTGCTTTAATCTGCTCAAGAATCGAATTCTCCAAATCGTTATTATGTTCTTCGTTTGAAAATTCAAATGCCTCATTCTCTGGATCATCATCGCCTGCATTTGTTCCAGGTTGATCAAATTGTTTAAACATGTTCCAATCAATATCGGTAACACTATCCTTCAGTTTTTTAACTTCATTTGTATTGTAAACCTCTACCAAATCACATTTGCTATTGGTAACATCACAATTCGTTTCCCATGAACGTTTTCCAATCATAACATAAGCACCAGGACTGATCGTGTTGTCGCGTTTTCCTCTACCACGGAATTTATTACGAATTATACAAAGACGCTGAACATTATCACTACAAAGCACATGACACATACCATTACCAAGCATCTTATAAACGCAGGCATATAGTTCATCTTCATCATCGACAAGTCGTAGTTTATTACCTCCTTTAGAATAATTAGAAACAAATTTTCTACCTACTTTCTTGCTGTTTTTACCTCCAAAATTCTTCACCATGATTTAGTTAAATATGTATAAGTATAATTGCACATATTTAATTTCAATTTTAATTTTAAAAACTATTTATTTTTACTCGATCCCTTCCTCTTTCTATTTTTCCTCGATCCTTTCCTCGATCCTTTCCTCGATCCTTTCCTCGATCCCTTTTTCGACCCCCTTCTATTTTTCCTCGTTTTGTTTATTTTATTAGAATTTTTAGTAAAGTCATACTTCTTGTCCTTGGTAAAAAAACGTAAAATATCGTTGCGCTTTCCCAAGTAATTTTTCAAGAATGGTCGATAAAACCCACGAAATAATCTAGATTTTGTTTTGAGTTCTTTTTCGGAGAACCATTTAACATGTTGTTTTTCAAATACATGTTGATCGAAAATAATATCATGAACTAAATTGTCTGGAAGATGTTTGAATAAAAAGTCGTAATGATTGTTGTAATAGATTGGCAGATTAGGATCATAATCAATCAAAATCATAAACACGCTATAACGTTCGAATTGACATAGATAGTATTTGTTTTTACGCAAATGTGTACGAAGATGTTGTTTGTTGCCAATAAATCCATGTAGTTCTTCTCCACCTTCGCGAATAGCAGTTTGTATTGGTGTTTCACCTGGATCTGTACCCCCACCAAAATCACTATACCCAGGTGAATCATCATAAACACTTTCTTTCCCGAAAAGAAAATGTAATTTATTGTTTACGATTGACACGGGTAATATACCTGCTCCCATATATAAAGGCAACATAATTACAATCACCAATATGATAAATATGATAAAATAATTAATATTGATACAGCGTTTCGCAAACAATTCCAAAAGACCAATTCGCTCCATTCAGATTAACTACATTTCCCTTGTCATCAATCAAACGAATGCGTAGACGATTTACATTTACTGGTCCAAAATAGTGGCGAACATTCGACTGCAATGAACCACCGAATTCAATAAAGGATGTTCCAGGCTCTCCATGTTTAATTGGCATAAACCCAAACACATCTGTAGTAACAGGAGCATTCGTTCTAAAGTTGCTCGTATGATTGTCCTTTTGTTCCTGGATTGTATTAAGAGCATACAATTGGCTTTGTGTCATTTGTCTGGGAGATTCAGGTAAGAACTGCGTATTATTATTTTCATCCGTTCGTACGGGTAACGTTGTATTGAAATAAGAAGGCATCTTTAAACTCACATTTGGATTATCGTAAACATTAATAAGCCCACTATTCACATGGTTTTGATTGTAATCGTCTACAACAATGAGTAAATATTTAGGACCATATAAATCAACTATACCTTCGCCTCGTATTTTTTCGGCACCCATACTATATTCCATCTTTTGGAAACCGAGTAAATAACCAAGGTTATTATTGGTTTTCGAATTGAGGAATCGTGTGAAATCAAAAAAGACGATTTTATCATTTATACTTCCTGCGAGGTTCGTAATAGTCGTTTTACAATTATTCGGGTTATAACTAAACAAAACTCGGTCCCTACCAATAATATCATCAAGTTCATTGTTAATAACTTCCATTAACTCGACTGGTTTATAATTGCCTGGCTCAATCGTAATTTTGTGTTCGTTGTAATAAAATACATTTGTACCAATAGCTTCATCAATCGTATACCACGTATATGGTATTTGAATAGAAAAAAGACGCAAGTTTATGAGGTCGTGTAAAGGTTCAGATAAATCCATAGTAAAATCAGTTGGTGAAGACGGGTTTTCATCATTAAATACTTGTCTAAATTGGCTATCGATAACAAGCATTCGCGATATGGTATTTTTCAAGTTTGGATTTAGTTTATCTTGTGAAATCGATATATTGGTCTGTTTATTTATTTCTTTGTCACGCGATATCAAAAGTTTACTATCATGTATTTCATTTCGTTTATTGTCATCCAAAATAAGTGATTGAACTAGATCATCTTGATCGGCGAAATGATCTATAATAAATGTTTTTGCCTTCGTAAAAAAATCGGCAATAATTATATTTTTCTCTTGTGTAAATTTTTTGATATATAGGTCTGTTTTTGATATGATTTTGTCTTGTCCATCGCGGGCATCCACTTCTAAAACCTCAAACAATTCACGTATAGAATAATTATCAATATTTAAATCCATTTTAGGATTGGTGCGTTTACTCATACTATAAAGAAACAACAAATATTTAATACAATTCTATCTTAAAATATGTCCACTCATACACATCTGCCCATATACACATCTGCCCATACTCTTTAAGGTTTTATAATAAGACGTGGTTTCATGACATTTCCAAAGCGTGTTACGAACATATGCTGTAGTGGCATTAGTAGTGAAATATTGTCATGATCGTTTAGATACAAATGAACATTTTTGTTTGATAACACTTGAATACCCTGTCCACGTTTCAAGTGGCGCTTACCCTTGAAACATATATTCTCAAGATGGGAAATTATATCAACGTGTTCCTTATCTGCAAATTGTGAACAATCAATACGATATCTACCATTGTAGCAAAAACGATTGTAATTATCGTCATTATACATTCGATACTTATGGGTCTCGTATAAATTAGTCACAATGCTCGCACCCATTATTTTATTGGTCGTATTGTTCATCTCTAAAACAATGAACACTGAATCGTTATCATATTTTTGCTTTAGTGTAACAGGAGTGTTATATGCCCATAAACCATTGTTGGTCTCTTTATTGAACATATAATTCTCTGTGAATGTTGAATCACTAAAACGTGTGACTGCTATATAAATCATTCTGGAAGGGTAATGTAAAAATATACATACAGAGAGAAATATTCAATTTTCTGGAAAAGTATTCCGACGTATAACAAAAAATAATTTTACATAACAATAACAATATTAATATTGTATAAGTATATATGAACAAGACCAACTACTTCACGCCATCAACCTCTTATTGCTGTATTCAAAATCGTTTTACTATGTTTACGAGCAAACCATTGCAACAACATGGTGGCATTCGTGCTCCAGTAGCTGTAAGCAGTAAAATTCTATCACATATAAGTCATCATTCTGTAGCAAGTGATGGCGTTACGGGTCGTGAATTGGCAAAAACCATCCAATCCAAACCCCTAGAAAATTTAGAAGCAAATAAATACGAACATTACAAAGACGCATCTCAGGTTACACGCAAACGCGCTACAATTACTCAATATCAAAATAGAGCTTCAGCTACACCAAACAAGGATATACCTACAAACAGCACACAACAATCATTACGTCGTGTACGCAATCGTGGTAGTGTAGTTCCCAAAAAGGTTCAACAACGTCCATCGGCCTATTAGTAGACAAACCAATTACTCAATAATAGGAATACGTTCGTATTGTTTCGAAAAGTGATTGCGTACATATTCTTTCTCTAGAAGAGAACATTTAAAAGTATCAAACCAGAACTCATCATTTTGCTCCATTGTAAATGATGCATTCCAATCCAACTTCATCTTTGTAACATCCGGAATATACGGAATAATAGATGGTTCAATCATTTTCATACGAAATTTGAAACATTCTAACATATAGATAAACAAAATCGAACTTGTGAAAGATTGAAGTAAGAGAAAATCTTCATGACATCGACCATAAATAATATAATTATCTCTATTGGAAACACCAAATCTTCCTACCTTATCGTAATAAGGAAACCCATACATTTTATGAGCCAGAACAAGTTTGGGTTGTCCTTGAAAAATACATGATATATTGGAATATTTATAAACAAGTACCGGTACATTTTTACCATTTTTTTTATCTAGAATACAACTATGAATATTTTCATATACGTGGCTACTAGGGTTATGTTTTTCAGACAAATTAATTTTTGTGCGGGGCATATTCGTTCGCAGGCAAAAGGATGAAAAACTTCCATATTGTTGGGCGTATTGATAAAGACGTAAACACAACGCTGGTGAAATCATGGGTATAGATTGTTTGGGTGAAGTAAGAGAAAAAGGAACATAAGATTTATGAATCGCATCGTAAATGGAAAATGTTTTAGACGACGATACAAGGGAACATTTTCGAGCAAGGAAAATAGAGCATGGAGTTTGAGCTTGGTAATGAAAAATTTTGTTAGATTCGGTATTGTTATAAAGCCTCATTTTCACAAGTTGCGGTACAAGTACATCATATACGCCATATGAATCATATTTACACCATAATGATGGCACAACCATGTTCATATATCCAGTCTTATTTAATATGGAAAATCCTCGTAATACAAATAAAGGCCATATTGTTTTCGAAGAAGAGAACGTTTGTTTAGTCTCTTTGTTTGTAGGAACTTGTTTGATATGGTTGCAATGAAAAGGAGGATTGCCAATAACAACATCAAACAGAGTATCAGGTTTCCATTCCAGTACATTTTCAATGATAACATGGCATGTATTTCCAAATAACGTTTTCAAGTGTGTTTCGTATTCGTGTTGTACATCAATCATGTATATCATTTTTTCTAATATATGAGTACTTCTCTCATCCTTATCAGGTATTTTAGATGATAGACCCGTCATGAGTTTGAAATAGAGTACAATAGAAAAATATCCTAGACCACATCCTAAATCACACCATTTGTAATCTTCTCGACCAAACATCTCTTTATCGAAAAGGGAAAACATTGTCTCAATAAAAGAAAACGAGGTAAATATTGCCCCATGTGATTGTTTATAGGTATCTGGAAATATTTGTACAATGTCTGTATAATCGTTGTAAAGAGAAATATGGTTCATTTGACTGATATCTTGAAATATAAAAAAACCCATTTTATATTTCAAAACATCACATATATAAAAACTTTGTCATGTTATATTATATGTTCAATCTTAATATTGACGAGTATTCTACCTCTGAATTAGAAGAATTATTCAGTCTGTCCGGCATACAATATAGTAAGGAAACATTGAAAAATGCGTATTTACGTTCTGCAAACCAGACAAATCATACAAATACATCTAGGGAATTTACGTCTCAGATGAAAAAAGATACAAATCTTTTTTTAGAAAAGGTGTATAATAGTTTATTATCATCACACTCACAAAATAAATCAATACCACAAGACGAAACAAATACGATATTTAGCCATACTAATTTTCCAGTAATTAAACCACCAAATAGTACAATGTCACCAAATAGTAAAATGGAACCGAACAAAGGTAAGAAAAATATCATTACTATTGATAGCCGTTTTCGCGACGATGTAAAAAGTCAACAAGGAAACTTTAATATATCCTTGAAAGAAACATTCAATAATGTGAATTCGATAACGATTGATAATTTGAATCCTCCTGATAAAATAATTATGATATCGGAACAAATGGGCAATAATTTCTTTACCATTGATATCGGAGGTAATCGTCAAGTGATTATATTACCAGATTTTACTCAAACTTTTTCAACTAAAAGATCATTCATCAAGATGATTATATTTTTGAGATCATTTAAAAAGCAAATGGATAATATCGGAGGGTTATTTTCTCGATTAACATTGTTACCAAAAAGCATAATACATTTGGTGAACAGCGACGTCGATATAACGGATAGCGAAATACTAACAAACCCACTATTTGCAAACAACCCCGATTTATTAAGTGATAGTATATCTTTTTCGTTAAACACCGAAGATATGTTTATAGATGACATACCTCAGTATATTTCATTGGACTTTGGAAAAACAATTAATGATAAAGATGATCCAACGGATATACGTAAGAAACTGGGAAATATTTTGGGGTTTCAAAATAAAGTATATAAAAAATCCATTACATTAGAAAAACCATCTGCTTCAATACATGGTGATGGTCCATTGAATTTGAATTACGTACAATACGGATATTTGATAATCGATGATTTTCAAACCAATGGTGAGGTAAACATTTATGGAAATGATTTAACTTATTCAGGATGTCAATCAATTGCCGCAACAAGTGGAAAAATAATGACAAAAATAGATTTCGGAAGAGGAGTCGGTACAGGACTAGACAGATTCACAAACATACCTCGCGAATACACAGGATTTGTGAATATTAATAAATTTCATATTTCGTTGATTGACGAATTTGGACGCGCACTAGATTTGGCCAACAATGATTGGTCATTTACAATGTTGTTAAACACCAAAAAAAATTAAGGTGAAACTAGTAGGCAATGATTATTTACCGCAAGCACCACAACCACTTGTAGCGTATTGAATGCGTTGAAACATAGAGCCATTTAATGAGGCAATACTACTAAATGACATATTATTGCTTGGGACAGAGGTGGGTTTCTTTTTTCTAATAGGTAATGGTTTGTCTATATTTTGATGTATCACTATATTATGACTAAGATTAGCATGTTTTCCAGAATATGGTTTTTGAACAAACGAAAATATCATATTATTCATTAGCTTATGGTTAGATTATTTTTTGTTAAAGTCCCTCCTTTTAGTCGTCTCATGAAACGATCATAACTATTATGTTTGATGTCTACCCCAGTATTGCTATGAAAATGAGTACTACTCGGAACCGGTTGGTCACTTTGATTGTGCCATGTTTTACATATTTTCCCATTCGTATTACAAAAGGGAACAGATGATTTTTGATGACTATTTAATTGAGATGAAGACATAATATCAATATTCGATTTGTTATTTTGTCTATTCACGTAGGTAGTGTAAGTCATATTCATATTGATATTTTGTTTACGATGTTTATATATTTTGGGCTCGTTGTTTTGACAAAGCGTTTCGCATGGATTTAGTGTTTCGTGCAAATAACGTGTATACTCGCTCATATATATATAAAATTGAAAAAAAAAACAATTATGAAATATATATTAAAGTAATGATTGCACATATGGATATGGATACAGAAAATACAGATAATAATCAAATGGCCATGCTGGTCAATATGGTTAAAGATCTTCATGAAAAATACAATACACTGGAGTCTCAATATAAACATATGGAGGAACAAATACAAAATAGCGATACAAAGCAGAAAAGATCACGTATAGATGAAGACAAATATTTAAACACAACAAAAGATGTGAATTATAGTGAGTTTTTAGACGAGTTAGTGATTAACGACGATCATTTGAGACTTTATTATGATCACAGCTATGAAGATGCCTTTATTAAAACGTTTGAAAGAGTAATTAGTTTTACCGATGCAAAGAATATTCCATTGTATCGTACAGACGCAAAGAAACTGATGTATTATGAAAATGGAAAATGGGAACCTTGGACAAAAATTCAAATTGAAAACTTTGTCTTTAAAGTCCATCATAAGATCATGCATCAGGTAATGATATGGCAGCAAGAACATAGTAATGAACTTGAATACAAAGAAAGTCTCCAACAATGGTTTCATGAACTATTGAAGAAATTAACTAATCGTAAGGCATTCTCAGTGGACAAAGTAAAACGCCGTCTAATTGGAATTTTGAATTTTGATAATAATATCGATGATTAATGGAAAATTAATTGTTCGTATAGTATATGAATAAGCAAGTATATATCGAATCGCAAGGACACAATGAAACATATATAAATGGCAGGCAAGTGACTAAAAATACATATCACATGGAAATTCCTGATGGCAATGAAATAAAATTGGATTTAAACTTGAATGGAGATCAATACGCAATTCGCGATTTTACAATAAACGATTTAGAGAAAATGTTACATGCGCCCATGACTCATCGTCCCACGTCATTTGCCCGTTCAATCATTGCTGAATCAAATAAACACATTGATATACCTAAACGTTCATCAAACAGGCATAGTCATTCTTATTTACGCAAATCACCACGCAAATCATCTCGTAGATCATCGCGTAGATCATCTAGAAAGTCACCCAAAAGATCTTCGAAAAGATCATCTCGTAAATTGACACGTAGATCATCGCATAAATCGCACAGAAAATCTTCGAACAGATCTTCAAACAAGTTAACAATCTACTAAATTATATTTAGCAGTTGTTTGTCACTTTGGAACATATTTAATGTAGCCATCTCAGTTTTATCCACAAATACTATTTTTTCATGAACAAACATTTTGATTTTTTCTTCGTCCAATATTTTACCAATAAAAAATCGACACATGTATTTATCTCCCATTGTACAACTATATAGTTCGCGATCAATGTATATGGTAAGATTCAGTTCCTCTTTCCACTCACGTCGTAAACAATGCTGAATTGTTTCATCCTGTTCCCTTTTCCCACCAGGAAATTCCCAAAAACCACCATCTTCCGAATGAGATGTACGTAATCCCATGAGAATCTTGCCTTGACTATTATAGAGAACACCACATGCTACTTCTTGGCGACACATTGTATATAGTAGTCATTTCTCTTTAAAGTAAAATTGAATATAAATTCCCAACGGAAGCACCTTATATATATAAATCTAAACGATGGCGTTTGAATATTTACCAAAGATGGACTTGAACATTGATCACATGAAAGTGTCAAACGCACACGAACGCGACCAGCATATTTTATTTGATGAACCAACACATGTATACACTATTTTGAGCGATCCCGGACAAAAATATACTTCGGTAACCACATGGAATCATGGACATTTTGAAGGATTCAATGCTCCCAAGATTATTGACAATATGATGAAGTCTTCTAGATGGCCGCAAAACAAATACTTTAGAAAAACCCCACAGGAAATCATGGATTTGTGGGATGCCAATCGCGATTCAGCTGCGAGAGCTGGAACGTTAATGCATTTCCAGATTGAATGCTTTATGAATCTTGGGCAGTTTGTTCCACATATAAAAGACCCAACACTCGGACAACTACACGAGTATTATTTGTCGAACCCTGCTTGCTTGAACATAACCCCATGTATCGAATGGGAATACTTTGAAAAGTTTATAAACGATCATAGTCATTTCACTCCTTACCGAACGGAGTGGACCATTTTCCACGAAGATGTAAAACTTTCTGGGTCAATCGATATGGTCTTTTATGACCCGGACGACCATAACAAGTTACTGATTTATGATTGGAAGCGATCACGCGAGATTGTCAAGGTTAACAGCTGGAACAAGTGCTCACATAAGCCCGAACTATGTCATTTACCCGACACCAATTATTGGCACTATTGCCTACAACTAAATACATATAAAAAGATACTAGAAGAAAAATACAACAAAAAAATTACAAACATGTATTTGATTTGTATTCATCCCGAAAACAAATCAAAAACGTATGAAAAGACCAAGGTGGCAGAACTAAACGACGAACTGGAGGAAATGTTTATAAAGTTGAAAAACGTATAAAACCATTATGTTATATATTATATGCAGTTTGTGAAAGACAATCGTATGACGATTATTGCTACAACCTTATTTTTTATATCGTCGTACAATGCCGTCATATATTATTACAATAAAGAACAGAAGCCGTTCAAAATAGCGTATGATCCATTAGAAGAATATATCTCGAACCGAAATAAACGTTACGACATTCTAATAGCAAATTCGGAACAAAAAAAAGTACCAAATCAAGAAATAGAAATAAAAATAAATAAGTCGAATATTCTGTTCGAATCAACTCCGTTGGGAAATATAATTATGTCATATGATCAAGAGAAAAATGAATTCGAATATTATGCGAATAGATCATTCCCTTACAGAATTTTGGAAATAGTGGCTAAAAAATATGTTACCACTTTTGGGTGTACACATATATACAAGTATATGGAAACGTCCGTCACAAGCACCCAGGCTAAACAACCACAACATAAGGCGTATGCGAAATTAAAGCCCGTGCAAACTATAAAGGTGGTGAAACAAATGAACGTTTACCGCATGAAGGGTCAAATAGGAGATTCCGATTTCATTCAACCTCAAACGATTAAAAGAGAAACGAATACAATTTCTTACAGCGATTTTAAAAAAGGTAAATAAAAAAGTAAATAATAAAAACTAGTGTTATTTTAATGGCCGATAAAATAGACGATAATTCAGCAGATTTAAAAAAGGCAGATGAATATGTTGGTATAATAGACGGAAGCAATGAATCTATATACAATTCTACTGATGGAGCTTTCAAAAAAATAACCAAGTCTATATACAATTTAGCAACATATAAAACAGCTGAGATTGCTGTGAACATTTTCGATTCTTTGTCATTATTGACCTTTGGAATGCAGGAAATAAGTGATGCCCAACGTGAAGCAATTATCAAACAAGTAAAACAAAGGCGTGCCGTAATTGAAGAACTTAGCAAAGATCCAGAGATACAAGAAATTGTCCTGGATATATCTAAGTCGGTTGTTGAATTATTGAAAATATTTATAGAAACAGCAAAAGACCCAGAATTACTGAATCTATCGAAGGATACAATGCTAGCAATATCAAATTCAATGTTAGATTCGACCAATGAAATGATGAATGTCGGGAAAAATATGGTGAAAATTATACCGGGTATTGGTGACGCATATATTATTATAGACAATGTAGTGACTACTGCGAAATGGTCAACTGGTTTTATGAAAGACAATGCTGCAATGATTGGTAAAATTTCTCACGTAGCTAATCTCGTAACAGGTAAACTATCGAGTGATACGAAAGGTCCAAAATCAGACATTTCCAATAGTTTAGAAGGTTTAAAACAGATTGAAGGTCGTTTATCCAAGAAAATAGAAGATGCGGGTGACTTAATATCCACGAATATATTTCCTTATAGTAATCAAGATATCAAAACAGAAGATGAGCTCAAACAAGATGCTGAGCTTAAACAAGCAGAACTCCTGAAAGAAGAGGAGCTCAAAAAAGAAGAGGATCTCAAAAAAGCGGCGGAACTACTAAAAGAAGAAGATCTTAGAAAAGAAGAGGAGCTTAAAAAAGAAGAGGAGATTAGAAAAGCAGCGGAACCAAAAACAATGAGCGGTCGCATGCTTAATAGTATGACAAAAGATAGAGGTGTGTCTAGCCGTTTCAAAAATATGTTTAGGTCTGCACCAAAAGTAGAGAAGCCACCACCCCCACCACCAGCATCCACACCACCACCAGGAGCAGCAGCAACAGGAGCACCAGCACCAGGAGCAACAGCAACACCTCCAGCAGAACCATCACCCACAACACCAGAACCATCACCCACAACACCAGAACCATCACCCACAACACCAGAACCACCAGCACCCAAAAAAAGTCGTTTTAGCAGGATGTTTGGTAGGTCTAGTAAAGGTGGTGGTTCAAAAAGCAAAACAAAAAAGCGCAAAACAAAAAAACACAAAACAAGAAAATATAAAAGGCGAGGAATTCTTAAAAAGGGCAAATCAGAGAGGAGGAGAAAAACATGTAAGCGAGTGAACTTTGCTATTTAGATAAATTTCCAATCTACCGGAAAATCGCTTCTTATGTCTACACATTGAACCTGACATTTGACAATAGTATCATGCGTAGACTCCTGTTTTAATAATTTTGGTTTAAATCCATATTCGATGCTTGTATGTGGTATATACGCGAAGTCACATTTATATTTTTCGCATATGTGTTTAAATGTATCCCAATATTCGCATGTTCCGTCATATCCCCATGAGCACATTTTGTTGGTTTCACTCTCATAAAACGCTGAATCATAGAATGCAGATTTTCCATATATTAAAACTTCAAATGTATCTCCACATTTCTCTATTATTTCGTCGTACAATTTATAGGCATCCTCTTTCGTCATAAAGCACGCAATCGTTAGATGACCTATATGATTCGTGTTAAATTTCGTTTGGTCGTATACTAACCATATTCCATATTTATATCCCATATTATAGTGTATGAATATTTTTAGAAAATATCATATGAATATCCATATTAATTGATATAATTTCATATTTAAAAATCACATCAATTATTAAGAATGCCTGACAGCTCATATTTAATGTTATTGTATTTCGTCAACAAAAAAGAGACTGCCCAAAAAAATAGAAACGTGTATAAATCAATACGAAACGAATCGAAACAAAACGAATCGAAACAAAACGAATCGAAACAAAACGAAACGAAACAAACCAAAACCAAACTGGTGACATTTGAAGAAAAACTATTAATGTTGTGTGAATAAATATCTACAAATTGTCCTATTTTGTATTTTCACTATTTTTTTCTTTACAAAAGTCCAAAAACCCAACACTCTTTTCCAAATCAAAACTTGTGGCAAGATGATTTTTAGCCAACTCGTAAATCACCTTCTCATATTCTGACAAGGTGTTAATGTATTCCATTTCGATGGTTACACTGAAATTTTTATCCTTATCCATAGTTAATTATATATATATAAAAGACTATATAACGTATTATTTCAATTTTACAAAAAATTGAAATGAATTATAACGTAGTCATATAGTTACATAATCAAGATGACTACTGATACTATTCACAGACACTTTACCCGTTCCAAAACCTCCATGGCTCCATCCGTTTACCTTACGCGTCTCCAAGAAAATATACGTAATGAAGTGAGTCAACAAATCGCTCAGCAAATTCTGGACCAGCAACCTCAACAGACCCCTCAGCAAATGCATCATTACAATACGCGTCTTCAAGTGAATAAAAATACGGATATCGATTTCGATGAAGCAAGTAGGGCTTGGCGAGCAAATAAACATTGTCATTCAGAAGGCACATTTACCTATAGAGAGAATGATCTATTCGATATGTAAATAATATTAAATTTCAAGTACCTCGCGCACTACCTTTTCGCGTTTTTTTATTTTTTAGATAACATACATATGAATTTACGTCCATACATATCAATATTTTGTTTTTCAATGAGTTTGCCCATTTTGTAATCAAAGTCATATTTCAGACTCAGTATCATGAATAATTGTGGCATATCTTGTATGGTCATCATTTTATCACAACATGTATTGTTTTTAAATGCGTAATTACACATTGTAAATGTACCACATGGGTGAAAATTCATTTGCTGAAAAGAAGACAATGGTTTGCGAAGATAACGTACACACATATTCATTATATCTACATCCTGTGTTTCACATACTAGAATCTGGATGTATTGTTTTTCATATGAATCGTAATAGGGTTCGCTGTAAATAATCGTCATATACATTGTCTATAATATATATATTTATTCAATCGTCATTCTTCAATCGTCATTCTTTTCAATGATTCCTTTTCCAAATGTTCCAATTGCGCCTGTGTATTGATGCCCATAACCTCTATATTTCGTTTTTTTGGTAGTACACACACCTTTACGGAATTGGCATGTTCTTCTAGCATAAAATTAAACATATCGGGTAAATAATATTCATTGGCTTTGTTCTGATTGGTGATATTTGGAATAAATTGTTTAAGAGAGGCGGACGTAATACAATAAATTCCGGCATTACATAATGTAATTTTTCGCAGATCATCGGTACAATCTTTCTCTTCACAAATATACAATAAATTGTTTTCAACTTCCACTACACGACCATAACCAACATTGTTATCAGGTTCAAAAGCCAATATACGCCCAACGACGTTATTTTCCGATTTGAGTTGAAACACAGATCTCAATGTTTTATGATTTATGTTCGGTACGTCACCGCTTAATATAATGGTTTGTTCGTCGTCTTGTAAATGGGGTAAACAACATAATACGGCGTGTCCGGTTCCCTGCGGATTCTCTTGCATAACATATTGTATGTTTTTATCATTTGGAAACCACTTTTCGATTACATTTTGAATGGCGACTCCTGTTGTCTTGCCCACCACTACAAGTATTTGAGTGGCATCGAGCATCAACGATTCGCGAATAACATGGACAATCATTGGTTTATGATGAAATGGCACCAATACTTTGGGTACATCTGTTAGCATACGTTTGCCCATTCCTCCGGCTAAAATAATAACTTGAACCATGATACAAGTGATTATTTTATTTTTAATTTATTTACGTTAATAATGTTTTAGACAGATGCGGATGCAGATGCGGATGCAGATGCTTCACATTCGGTACTTGTAGCATCAGTATCAGATTTAGCAGCACCAGATTTAGCAGCATCTTGTTCGTTGGTGATTTCCATAATGGTATCTACAATGTCTTGATTGTTGTCGCACAATGCTTTCTGTGCGCGTTCCTTGGAACATTCCGTTTGCTGAATAACCAATTCCACATCGGTTTCACTTGCCTTGGTGGCACTGGTAGATGCCAATTCTTCAGCAAGTTTATCATAATCACCACTTTCCTTCAATTCGAAAATTTGCATGATACTATCGACAATATCCTTGTTATTTTCTTGATAAAATTTCAAGGCAATATCGCGGCTACATTCGGTTTGTTGCATAATGGTATCAATATCCTCGTTCGCGCCCTCTGTATTAGATGAGGGCTGTTGTAATTGAAAATTAGGTTGATTTGAGGGTTGATTTAAATGGGAAAGTTCAGGCATAATATCCAATAAACTAGGCATTTGTGGCATTGAACTCTCTTCAGGCAATAGGTTTTTTTCTTGAAGGATCTTTTCATAAAGTGATGCTCTGTTCAACATGTTCTGAATAAAGGCTTCAGCATATTTACTTGGAACCCCATGAATACCCTTACCGGCAATAGGTACACGAACTGGTGGATACATTTGGAATGCCTCTTTCATTTTTAATTGAAGAGTATGGTTATCGGTAACAAGTTTGTTCAAAAGTTCAATCACCTCCTTTGTCTCTAAAACAACAGGTTTACCATTCATGCTCATACATATTTTATTTTGCATGTTATTCACAAGCTCGGTCATCTTACTTTGCTCCTCCTTTATTTTACGCAAATTTTCAATAACATCCGGTTTATGTTTTACTTCACCAGGATCATAATCGCGTAACAATGTTTCAATCGTATTAAGATAAAATTCTTTCAACGCATCTTCCTTCACAAAATCGCCAACTGGGACATCGATTTGTTTCCACGACTTATTTGCAGTTGTTAGCAATTCTTTCTTGTCAAACGAATTATGGCTATGTGAAAAAACAAGGATTGTCTTTTGAGCTTCCAATTGTACCATGGGAATGGTGTGAGCTTTCAAAAAATCACGTTCTTCGCCCATTGACACTGCTTCGTTATAACTTGTCTGATCGAGCAATGCGCGACGGAAAGCGAATGTAGCAGCAGTCGCATGATTTGGTCCATAGGGTCCAAATTCAACAATTTTCTCAATATGTTTAAAATAGACATGAATAATTGTGGAACCAGCAACTAATTTTTCGGGATACGCCTCCAACATTTCAACTGCGTGACTCACGCGTTGAGGAGGATAATAATCATCGTCATCCATATAGACAATGATATCACCGGTTGTTTTTGTATGCATCAAATTTCGTTTTTTTCCTAAAGTCATCTTTTCATCATACGCGTAGTATTTGATTTGTGGTATATTTGCTTCCTTGATGATATCCTCAATCTTATCTGTACCATCATCAATGATAATCCATTCCATGCGCTCTAAAGGATAGTCTTGATGCTTAAAGCATTCAATAGCTGCCTTAATAAAAGGACGACGATTAAAGGTAGGTGTACAAATGCTTACTAAAGGACGTGTTTTTTTGTCAGCCATTCTATAATTTAATGGTTGATCTTTTTTTAAACATTTTAATGTATAGAACATCAAACAAAATATACGTAATAAAATTATGTATATTTCAAATTAAATTATTAGTTGGTTAAATTATATGTTTACATATCGGCGCCATACTTGGAACCAGAAAGATTGGTAAAAGTGTTAGTACCCTTGGCAGTCCAGGCAATATCGATGAATGCCTTGGGAACACCAGCATCGTAGAAGGCGTTTAATCCAGCAACACGGGTCGCGGCACCATTTACGGAAGAACTTCCGAGATTACCTTTGGTGGCAGCCAAAAGAAGACCAAGCATCAATGTCTGGGCTTGGGCACTTGTATTGAGAATATCATCGTCAAGGGCAACTTCATTGGCAATTTGGGCAGGTGTGAATTGTTGGAGATAAGGAATCCAGTAAGAAAGATGTTGATTGGCAAGGAAGGCAGAATTGCCTTCGCCAAATAGAGCTAGGGTGTTGTCGGTTTTGTCAGCCCACTCGATAACTTCTTCTTCGTATGAGTCAATGGCAACTCTAGGTCCCTTGGTACCAAGAATGGTATTGAAAAGACCAACAGATTTGCCGTACACAACCAATAACTTCAAGATTCTTCTTGTGAGTACTTCTGTGGAGCTGGTTGTGCTGACGGCGATGGAGGTAGCGGCAGAACCAGTCCAGTGGGTAATGGTGTTTAATGTGACCTCTCCGGTGGTATCGGCACCTGTGGATAATGTAGATAGAGCCTTGATGGTCTCATCGGGATGAAGTTCGAGTAAATCGATGATTTCATGATCTTCGATCAAATGTTCGTCCGAAGAATCTTTGCGGATCAAGTAGTTTGCCATGACATGTGTCATGCAACCGGGAAGACTGCGGTTATCGTACTCAGCATCGGCATCAACGTAACCTAGAACACCGGCAGCAGTCTGGCGAGTAATACGTGTTGCGTTCTCAACAAAACCAGTCACGTCAGATACATCCACGTAAAGAGCGGGGGGGACAGGAGACCACGAAGTGATTTCGGCTAGAGCTTGCTTGGCAGTCTGGAAAGAACCCTTTACGAGAACACCATAGACCCAATCAAGAGGATGTTCTTGAGAAGACACATCGTATTTTGTAGGTCTAACTTGTATATCGGCATCTAAATGTCTGAATGTATTGCGGAAAACTGTTACACCATTTACCATGTACATATTAGCACTTATATCGGCGGCACTTGAGCCAACAGAGGAAAGATCGAAATAACGAAGTGCGACATTGGCAGTATGTTGAAGATCAGTGTAATCGAAAAACATGGATTGGAAATTAGCGGGAGTAAAGTAAGTTGACAAAGAGATGTCATTGGCACTGAAATTTGAGATAATACCATCGGGGGAGTCAGCGGCAAAAGTTTGATGAAGTTTATTATTCTGTAATACATGTCTTCCTGCAGCGAGTCCAGCGTTTTTAAGTTTGGCGAACTCGAGATCTGTTACATTAGTGGTGTTACCAACCATATCTAGTTCAGGAATACGAGAACGGACATTGTATACATCATCCATCATGAAAAGACTGGAACCATTACGATCACCAATAATATCTCTGTAATCTGTCCACCCGTGTTTTGCGGCAAGAGCAAAGATAGTGTTACCTAAATCAGTTCCGTCCACATTAACAAGTTTGCCGTTAACATCAAGGATGGCTCCGGCGGCACCAGAACCAAAACTCAATGAAATATCATTCTTAGCGTAATTGTTATGAACATTATCAGTAGATTCCAAAAGAATACGTAAGGCTTCATCCTTTGCGGCAGACAGAGGAACGAATTTGGATAAACGAGGATCTGACGCAAGACGAGCTTTATGCTTGTCCCATGTTTCCTTGGCGGAACCAATGTAAGTGGTGGGGGCAACAATACCTTGACTGGACCAGTTGTGATCGGGGTCGCTTTCAATGAATGCCTTGACTTGGGCAATGAAATCAGCGAAACTGGCGATTCCTGTTGCGCGAGAAATATCAGCGTACTTGAAACCTTCGGAATCGTCGAATACTTCGATGGCTCCGTAATCAGTGACTTGGTCAACTAAACCACCTGTGGAACCGAAGACAAGGGCGAAATTATCTTGGATTGCTTGGATGGAGACGCCAGGAACAGCGGACGTGCCGGCTACACCAGTTGCAGCCACCAAACCATAAGCCAATTCAGCAGCATAGGCATCAGCAACCTTGGAGGAAGTGAATCCGTAGTTCTTCATGATAGCGAATTCGTTGGTAAGATTGGGTAAATTGGCGGCGGCTACACCAGGGTTGACACTCATTTGATTGACGCGTGTACTGATACCGGTTGCTCCGTAACGAATTTCATTCTTCAAAGCAGCAGCAGTTGTCAAGTAAGTTTTGCCTAGACCAACTTCGTTCTTGAAAAGACCAGCTTCCAAGTAGGGACCAACACAGAAACTATTATCCATTCTAGCGGAAATCTCTTTGATTTCCTTGAAAGAAGGAATGGGTGTCATCAAGTTGAGGAAATTGAGGTAATCACGGGAGCGGTTGGCATGATTATGTTCTGTGACTGCGGAATCGGTACCTATGTCGAAATTGAGTGAAGGATCAGCACCAGTCACGTAATTGAGCTCTCTTTCTGTGTTGGAGCCAGTGTGGAACAAGTCGAATATGGCAGAAACATCGGATACGGCACTAGCAGAGTCGAAACGAATGTTTTTGGCAGTGGACACGGAGGATAAATCGGTCCAGTTAATAGCGTTTAATTTAGGTCCATTAGGGAACTCGTAACCGGAACCAAGTGCGACAGATAAATCATTAACAATTTCATTATCCTCACCGGTCATGTTAGTGCTGATATCTGCGTAACCTTTGAAAAGGGCAGCAATTAATTTGTCTGAACCGGCTGCAAGAGTCTCGCCATCAGATGTGGCAAGATCGACACCAAGATCACGTCCAATTACAACAGGTGCAGATAATGCCTGAATTTTATCCATAGGAAGGGCATACATAAGAGATGAGGCAGAAACATCAAGTTTGTCTTTACGTGCAAGTTTGACCATGGTAGGTAAACCGAAGGCATCTACTAAGTTGGCCATTTCTGTGTAAGTCATACCCACACCAACTTCAGCTCCAGATGATAAATCCTTTTTCTCAGTAAGGTCAGCAACTAATTCAGCAAGGGAAACGAAAGCTTCACCACCTAAAAGTGTTTGAGGAAGATTGAAAGTTCCACTCATTATAACTTAACGTGTGAAAAAAAAACTAATAATAAAGTTTTAAATTCATTTCTAAATAGTGATCGAATGCGTGCTCGATGTCCGTTGAATTCCACGAATCTGTATTTGTGAGAAAAGATTCCCATACAATTGTTCTGTCGGATATTTCTTTATTACCTTGTTGAACGCCAAGTAAATGATTAAAAAATGTGTTTTCGGGAATTGTTTGCAAATTATATAATTCCTTAATGTTTTGGGTATCCTTAAAAAATGGTTTTTTTGCCAATGTACCTAAATTTTCCAATGCTTCTAATAACATTCTCTTATTACGAAGTGAAAAGTTAGGACAAATGGTATTCCCATCCAACGTGATACCACTAAAATGGTTATCATCATTAAACATCGATGGATCAATATTATCGCAAATTATTCCACCAACATCAGTGAAAAACAAATAGTTTCCATTGAAATTATCATAAAAAGAAGGAGTTAGACAATACTGATTATAGTCGTCTACGAATACTAATGGATCGTCCAATACAACAACCTTGATGGAATGATGTATTTCGTAAACGAGTGTTTTTATAAACTCTTTGTTTCCGCTAAAACATACAATCGTGTGAGACCACGAGTCACCCAATTTCCAAATATTATTGCGCAATAAAGATTCAACGTGGGGAAATTGTTCAAAACAAAAGAATACATGTTCGTTCTCAAGATCTTTTTTCAAATCTCCAATAGGCAAACTTCGGAAGAAGTCTAAATAACGAAATAACAAATATTCGCGATGTTTATTTTCCATTACATCGTCAATTAACTTTTTCTCGTCTACACGATATGTTTCTGTATAAACATAAGGAACACCTGTTTGTACAACTGATTCGTCAATAGTATGGTATACCACTTTATCTACATCCACCATATATGACTCTTTCACCATTTCATTATTCTCTTGAGAACTCATATAACAAGTATATGTATTAAATTCTATATATTTAAACTAAATTATGTGTCTAAATATATTGGATGCCTTACTCGATTATTTACTTGCGTTTTTGTTGACCGCGTCTATTCGGTTTTGAAACTTGCTTGCGATGCTCTTTATCGTGCCGTACGTTAGCCTCATTGACAAGTTTTAAGTCTAATGTTTCGTCTTTGTCTTTGTCTTTGTCTTGTAATAAACTGGTTATATCGGATATGTCTTGATTATTGTTAATAGCATTTGTTAATTGGTCAATCACGCTGGAAATACGATTCGATCCATTTGTATCTACATCTAACGTTTCGTCTTTGTCTTGCAATAAACTGGTTATTTGGGAGATGTCTTGATTATTTTTAACAGCATTTGTTAATTGGTTAATCGCGTTGGAAATACGACTCGATCCATTTGTATCTACCGCTTTTAAATCTTTGGCAATTTCTAATTGTGTATTTACCGATTGTAAACCATTTATTTTGGAAAGTTTCTTTTTAATTCCTGCAAAATTTATCTTTGCAATAGATCCATAATCCGGTTTCGCAGATGTAGTTTCAATATTATTTTCCTGCGGATTAGCTATATTAAGAGCATCATCGATTATTTGTCTATCGGTAGTGGAAATTTCTTTTTCTTCATCAACAATGTATCTTGGATTCGCCTGACTGCGTGGAACTAAACGTATTCTACATTCGGGTGTACTTGTTATCACACGATGTTGAACCTTTTTACCAACCATTTTTGTAGTTGGGTAAAGAGTTTCACCATCTACATAATATTCTGAATTATAGAAATCATGTAAATATATATATCTGCGTATATCCTTTTCACTTGTAAAGTTTGTTTTACGAAGGATAAAAGACATGGAAGTGCGAAATTTTCGGTTGTCGTTTACAATACCATTCATCATACCCCCATAAATATTATCATATGTAATCTTCCAATCACAGAATTGATATACATATTCGTCATCTATCTTTGAACTATCCATCATGAATAAAAATAATTTTTTGTATAAATTAATATCAATGAGCGATAAATCATTTTTCAATACCAAATAATGATCATATAATTTCGAATCGTGTTTTTTATGAAAATCATTGCTGTACAGGAAAAACATTTTGCTCATGTTTTTAGAGTCGTCTTCATCATCAAAACATGGTGTAAATGCTTCTCCGTAGTGGTTCCAATCGAAATCACTACTTACATTGTATTTTATTTGATAGTATTTTTCGTCAATAGGATATTCAGATCCTTGTTTAACATAAAATGTAATAATTTCCTTATATGTATCCATGGTACCGAATTGTTCATTGTATCGTTCTCTGTATACTGAACAATCAAAATCATCTACAATGTTATGCAGAATACGATAGTATTTTTCATCCAACACATATTCTGTCCCTTGTTCGACAAAAACCATAATAATTTCTTTGAATGTGTCTTCAGCATTGAATTGTTCAGCGTATCGTTCCGCGTATACCGAACAATCAAATACGTCTACAACATCGTAACGAAGGCGATAATACTTTTCATCCAACGCATATTCTGTCCCTTGTTCAGCATAAAATGTAATAATTTCTTTGAATGTGTCTTCAGCATTGAATTGTTCAGCGTATCGTTCCGCGTATACCGAACAATCAAATACGTCTACAACATCGTAACGAAGGCGATAATACTTTTCATCCAACGCATATTCTGTCCCTTGTTCAGCATAAAATGTAATAATTTCCTTGAAGGTATCTTCGGCGATGAATTGTTCCTTGTATCGCTTCGCGTATACCGAA